>Ga0123354_10003724_pt1 | contig 21215 bp, 18 predicted proteins | sample TergutLab28metaG_2_FD_97872 | JGI IMG/M metagenome (GOLD analysis project Ga0123354, IMG submission 97872) | Labiotermes labralis P4 segment gut microbial communities from Petit-Saut dam, French Guiana - Lab288 P4 | ecosystem: Host-associated > Arthropoda: Insects > Digestive system > Gut ... | reverse complement strand
TGGATTGGGCTGGCCCAGGATAGAGACAGGTGGCGGACGCTTGTGAGTGCGGTAATGAACCTTCGGGTTCCGTGAAATGTGGGGAATTTCTTGACTAGCTGCAAACCAGTTAGCTTCTCAAGGACTCTGCACCATGGAGTAAGTAAGTAAGTATGTACGGTACATACAATATCAAAAAGACATTAAGACTAACTGGAGTGTTTGCTTGTTTGTTTGTTACACTTGGCTGATGGTACCTGTCTCTTTGTTCCACGATATCTCATCTTTCCTCAGTCTGCCGTTTAACTTTTTCCTTCATCTCCTCTTCATCCTGTGCATTGCTGTTATCATCCGGCTCGTCTTCCGCATTTTATCCCATATTTTCATTCTCTGTCTCACACACTTCGTTATCCTCCGTCGTCTTGCACGGTCTCTTCACCTTCTTCCGCAGTCTCGCAGTATTCTTCTCCATTCACTTTATCTTCTTTAGTCTCATACTTTTCTTCCTCAGTCTGTTCATCTTCTTCTTCAGTCTCACATTCACCCTTCGCATTTTGTTCATATTGTTCCTCCTTAATTACATCATGTTTTTCCTCGTTCTCCTCGTCATCGTTATCCTCAGTGTGTTCCCTTCTGTTCTCGTTCTGGTCCTTCTCTGTTCACTGGAATACAGCCGGTGTTATTCTGGCAATTATTAGAACGCACAAGATTGACAACGGAATATAAGCACAGTTATGAATTCAGCTACCAGTCCGCTGTATCGCCTGGTTATTTACAGAAAGTATTGAAGCTAGTGCTAGAATCACTGCGGGATGTTGCAATGCGGATTATCGCAGAGGGCTGCCAGTTGAATGAACTGAAACCTGTATGACATGCAGCTCACAACAATGCCTCATCAATAAAACATGCATGTGCCATGCCGTGACATCTGCCATCGGTCCTGCGATGCTCACTTTGTGTCTGTGCTGTTATTTCTTCATACTAGCCGGAACGACAGAGCTGCGTTTATCGACACTTCTGTGCACTGAACGTGTTGCTGTGGAGTGGCGCTATGGACTTGTATCTGGCAGGTCTTTGCTTAGAATCGGAGAGGACGCCTGCTTTCTTGGGGATTTTCATGGTTATCCTCAGTCCTTGAAGGTTTACGCTGGCTTAGTACCTGTGTTAGGCCACCATCAATTCGTTCCGGATCCTGACCTGTTCTTCAGGCGTCATTCATCCACGACGGTGTATTGCCTGATATGACAACATTGTCGTCAAACGGACCACACTAGGAGTTCCCAGCGATGTAACCGTTCTCATTGAATGGGCAGGGGGTGGGGTGGGGGTTCTGTTTGATTACCAGGGACGGTGGAAAACGGATGAACTCGAACAGCGACAACCGCCGTCCTTCTTGAACGACGTCATTGTTGCAGATCTTCCTTTTCGCCAGAATCTCGGCACGACCACTTATATCCTAGATAGATGTACTGAATTTCATTGCATTGTTTTTTTACCAATGAAATATACAGGACTAGAATGTGAAGAATTTTTATGTAAATTAGATTCGCAGTCCATGTTGTCAGTACGAGTATATTAGTTACGTGCGCGGTCTTCAGGCAGGTATACGTCGCGGCTAATATTTTACGTTGCCTCGTCCTCGTCGGTATCGTGACTACGCTGTGGGCTCAACGATTGTGGGTTCTAATGCCGCCAGAGGCAAGAGATTTTTTCCTATCAAAGAGGGTCCAGATCGACTCTCGGTTCCACTCACCCTCCTATTCTATGGATACGGTGCTTCTTTAGGGGAGTAAGGCACGGTGCTACAAGCCGGAAGTTCGCGGGTTCGATTCCCGCTGGTGTCATTGGAAATTTTCATTGACATAATCCTTGCGGCCGCACTATGGCCCTGGGGTTGACTCAGCCTCTAGCAGAAATGAGTACCAGCAATATTTCCTGGGGAGTAAAGGTGGCCGGTGCGTAGGACTGACAACCTTACCACCTTCATGTGCAGATTGTCTTGAAATCTGGGAGCCTCAGCCTCCTGGAACCCACAGGGCCTGTAATGGGATTGCTTCACCTTTACCTTTAAAGCTGCTGGGGCATGAATTTGACTCCTACATCTATAGCGCACAGGTTAACAATTAGATCTAAAACCTGTGCCCCTCCTGTAAATCTTAATGGTACGGACAGGGATAACTTTACGTTTAGAGTTAACTTTACCTTTACCTCTACCTGCACCTTTAGCCTTCTTGGTCGTAGGCTCCCCTGCCATTCCCATATTTAATCGAAACTCATATAGGAATGCAATGGAAATGAAACACACGGAAGCACCGATACGACATGCCGTTTAGTCTCCATGTTGGTACTAAGTAGAGTGTGTCTGAAATGTGATGGCACACGCGCAGAAACCAGATTTCGTCTTTCGGCGAAATGGACGAGTCCATTTAAATCGGCGGGGGCGCCAGTTCACTCGTCTACTGACAGCCGAGGTGTGCGCATCAGCGGTAGTAATGCTGGATACACCATGTTCCGAGGTAGTGTGAAGGGTACTAGCTGCCCACACCATTCATTTTCCCCTTCACTTTCCCTCCCGTGCGTCACCGTGTGCCATCACATTTCAACTGGACTCTACTTCGTAATAACCGAACGCAAATATGTAAAATTGTCCGAATTGTGTGACACAGCACCGCATTGCGATGAGGTTATCACGTGACCAGAAGTACATAATGACTCAAGAGGCGGTTCGTGTAACGTAAAGGAACGCCGCGGCGTCGTCCTCGGGTTACTAATGGGTGTTCTGTACAGTGTAATGATTCAACGCTTAGGCGCAAGGATAGGCAAGCTGCCTTCCTCGTGACGAATGTGACAAAGAAATTTTTAGCAGTCCAGTTGGTAACACTGAGGAGTCGTTTGACTATTTGTGACCGCCTGCAATTTGAAGCAACGTGAAGTGGAGTGTTTGCCCGTTTTGCGTGTCTTTGTATGTGACTAACTCAAGGCTCGCCTAATCAGAAAATTTCCGCTTCGCATGGCTACGGGATGGACGGTCAGGGATTCGAGTTCCGATGGGGCAAAAGATTTTTCGCTTCTCCTAAACGTCCAGACTGCCTCTGGGCGTACAAAGTCTCCTATTCAGGAATATCAGAATTCTTTCCTGGGGAGGCGAGACGTGAATTTAACCAGTCACCTCCATCCAGTGTCGAGGTTAAGAATTAGCGGAGTTATGCCTCGTCTCCCCCTATATGCCATCATGTCGCGGATAGGGACACTTTACCTTTACATTAATGTGTCTGATGCACCTTTGGATCAAATGCGACCAGTCCACACCCTGCAACTTCGTTTGTTTGATATGTTTCGATTTTATTTTTTAGTGTACGCCCAGGTTTTCGACGTAGTCTATTTCGTTCAGGATTTCGGACGAAACTTCTTTTCTGCTCTCTTCTGTGAATGCCACCTGTCCGCCCATCTCTCCCTTGGTTTAATGACCCTAATATTACCTCATTAGGAAAACAGTGTAATACTTGTAACTTGAAACTTGGAAGGTATTTGAGGAATGCGGATATCGAGGGTTGGTGTTTCTGACTGGCGAGACAGTGTGGGTCAGCGACTACTGTATGTGCAAAAACTTCCGTCGTCAGTGCAGTACAGAAATCTTTTTCAGGCTCTTCTAGCGTTCGGTGTATTGAGGCCTGGGAGGGGGGGGGGTGGAGGGCGACTTGGTGTGCATTCAAATAGGTACTGGCCGGTAGCCACGCCTTTCTTTTACTTCCTGTTTGTCCCGCTTCCTCGTCCCGGGAGTTTGAAGTTGTTAGTCCTGAACTATGCAAATGGTGAAGCTTCTCACTGCACGGTTTTCTCCAGCCTCCACTTGGGTTCAGACATTCTCAGTACCCTTCGTCTGCGTTCTTTCCTTTATTTCTGAGAAACCTCTGTTCTGTAAATATATATCCCATTTGTTTATGTGTTTAATTAATTTTTTTCTATTAAAACACGTTATGTAGCGAACTGTGAAGGATGATTAGAAAGTATTCGTCGTTATTTTTAGGGTACAAACGTAATATTTTCACGGAAATGACAAATAAAACGACAAGACCTTACGGACAGCCAGAATCTGGCAAACTCGATGTATAAATGTAACGTTAAGACCATTTATAGCTTGTGCATTGACTGTAGCCCCTTCTTGGTGTCGTAGATAGGGCCCCTGGTACCCGTGGATCAGGGGGTCCCCGGGACACACAGAAGACTACAGTTTGTTCTGGGTGCTTGAGGACTGCGTTCCATCCTTCTGGCAATGTTCTGGATCCCTGTTATGAAATATGGGAGTAACTTCACTAGCAATTACAACGCCCCCCCCCCCGATCGATTATCTACGCCATTGCATCTTTTCCAAAATTCTGTGTGAGTTTATTGTTTCGCCATTCCAGCTACACGCCCATCATATAGTAACCTCCTTGACCTAACAGTTCCAAAAAGACGAGGAAAAGAGTTGATGTATTCACACTCCGCGTCGTGTAATATGGTTCACGAGTTGTGTTTGTCGCTCTCACTTCCAGGTCTTTGCGTTACGGCTAAAGGTCAAGGAAAAGGTAAAGTTCACACCAGAGCAGGCCACGAAGACCTAACGGGGGAGTAGAGGTATAGCTGTACTCTTTTTTTAACCTCGGCGCTAGATGGTGGGTGGTCAACGCCACGCCCCGGCCGCTTTACCCACGGGAATGATCTTGTACCCTTGTATAGGAGGCTGAGGAGTGGGCCCCCAGGGCCGGTGTGGACGGGTGCGGCAAGTTTCGCCCCCCTCCCCCCCACCACAACTGGAACTCGATTCCTGGACCGTCCAGTCCGTAGCGAGCTGCTATACCGACTGAGCTATCCCGTCCCCCCACGCACGCACACACACACACACACGTATGTGTGTGTGTGTGTGTGTATATATATATATATATATAATCAGAAAATATCAGGGATAACTAACTGTCCATTCTGATTCGTATGAAGAGGATAACCCAGAATATAAAAAAGAGCAAAAAAAGTAGCACACGAAATTTGCTGTAACTGTCAAGGTGAGGCGTCACTTTCTAGTATTACTGTGGCGCTTTAATCAAGGAGGAGTTGGGCTGAGCCTGTAGCACACATTCATAGATGAGATTTGCATATAAAATTCTTACTGAGACCTTAACACCTTCGTATGCCCAAACGTAAGCGGGAGAATAATATTAAAATGAATGTGAAATAAATGTGGCCTGAGGGCTATGTACTTCATGTAGACGTAAAGCAGTCCCGTTACAGGCCTGGAGTGGCCCAGAGGGTTTCAGGAAGTTAAGGTTCCCAGATTTCATGACAGCGGCACAGGATGGTGGTAAGGTTGTCAGCCTTACGCACCGGCCGCCTTTACCCCCAGGCGATGCTCCTGGTACCCCTTTCCGTTAGAGGCTGAGTCGACCCCAGGGCCATAGTGCGATCGGAAGGATTTTATGTCAATGAAAAATTCTAGTGGCACCAGCCGGGATCAAACCAGCGACCTTCTGATTTGTAGCACAGCACCTTAACCACTGTGCTACCGCGGTCACCATTTACTTCATGTACCTACCTCATTACTGGGTCCAATTACAGGCTTTCTTGTGAGATATGTTCCTTAAAGAGGCAGCAGTTTTCCTGAACATCTGAGAAACTATCAGCTTTCCAGAGATTCATCACCACTTTTGTCAGTCAGTATGAAGTAGCAGGATCAATTTGTTTTGACATTGTCCAGCGCTGTAGATAATCGGAATGCGATGAACTGCCGGTGCACTCGAGCGGGTTACCGCGCCTGTAGGACCGTCGGAGGCGTCGTTTACGGAAATCTGGTAGCATTTCGAGTAATCGCGGTACTTTGCCACGCTTCGTGTTATTCGTTCTTTAGGTGGGGCTGATAATGACTCCTATTTCTTATTTTGCAGTTCAACTTCGTGGGTCGTATTCTGGGACCTCGAGGCATGACAGCGAAGCAGCTAGAACAAGAAACTGGATGCAAAATCATGGTCCGGGGGCGGGGCTCAATGAGGGACAAGAAAAAGGTAAGTTCACTGTATTATTTCAGACGCCGACAGCTGACGTGGACATAGAGCCAGGCCGTTTCTTCGCTGTTTTGTTCAGCACAATTGTTACACTTTGCGCTTCAGTATGTTACCAAAGTTGCGAGCTATTATCTTTAGTTGTATGTCAGGTTATTATTTAGGATGGGTGAAATCGCGCGTTGGTGCAGCTGTTTGTAGTATACAGACATTCCCCGAATTAACGCAGTTTCGCACTCGCGCAGTTTTTTAAAACAAGTTGGGCAGTGTAGGCATAACGTAATATCGATGCGCGTTCGCGTAACCGTTGTTGCCGTGCAGAAGCAATAAGTAATAAATGTTATGATTGTGTGTTTGTTCTTGCCTTAATTTTGCGGCATGCAAACTGCATTTTCCTTTTTTGACGTTCAAGTGACCGTGCATCGTGATAAATTCTTATAATAAAATGCACTAATTTCTCAAATTTATTCTTAGAATGAAACTCTACATGTTTCGGACAGTTCCTCTGTCCATCATCAGGAGTTTTTAACTGTACACACAGTAATGGTATATGTCATACAGGTTTTCTGACAGCTTGCGAGCAGGATCAGAACGGAACTGTTCCATCCTGATCCTGCTCGCAAACTGTCAGCAAACCTGTATGACATATACCATTGCTGTGTGTACAATGAAAAACTCCTGATTATGGACAGAGGAACTGTCCGAAACATGTAGAGTTTTATTCCAAGAATAGATTTGAGAAATTAGTGCATCTAATTGGTTTTATAATAAGAATGCATTTTCCTTGCGTGTTAGTATTTATCATCCGTGGCCTGCGTGATTCTGCCACATTTTTTGTCTCATAAACCACACTATTTCCGGGGTGGGATTACTGGTTAGAATGCGTGTTTTGATTCTCTCCATAATTTTGGTCTGAAGTATTTCTCATTCTAAGGAGAAATCAGCGAGATTCGTGTATTGTCGTAAATGTGAATAGGGCTGCATGTGAAGTGCCCGTTATTCTTGTCATATTGAAATGAATCTTGAATTTTCTCGACAGATTTTCGATAAATCCTCAAGTACCAAATTGAATGAAAATCCGTCCAGTGAAAGCCGAATTGTTGCCTGCGGGGACATACAGACGGACGAACATAACGAAGCTAATAGTCGCTTTTCGAATTATTTCGCACGCCCCTGAAAATTCTAAAATTAAAAAAATTAGTTATATTTGCGCAGAATTTTTCTGTGCGGGATTGAAAGGGCAATTGAGACAACGGTGGGGAAGAATACTGCTGGGCGATAACACTAGTGGCGGGGCGGTCATGTTCTGTTGGGATGGGGTTCGGGTTTCATTCGGACTCCCTTGTATACGCGTATATTTAGGTGAACATGTGTATGCTCGCTGCAGACTTACGCCGGTCCGGAATGTCGGGACGTGTATGTATGTCATTTAGCTAAAGTGATAGTTAGCTCGTCACCGATTGTGCAAAATTTTTTCAACCCTGACACAGAGTTGCTGAAGCGATGCTGGTTTAGTTAGGAATTCCGCAGACTGAATGGCCTCAATTTTTGTACGAACGTTGCGAATGATGTCTTCTGTAACATGTTACGAGGTTGCGTTCATGAACAACACCCCCTGTAAGGGCCCCTTTCCACGAGCCTGCTTTTGGCGCCACAAATGGGAGGGCGACTGAAGCGAACCATTTTCCACTAACGCGTTTGTCATGCTTCAGCGCGTGTGAGAAGCGAACCCACGTTTCCCAGTTCAGCTCCCGGTATGAAATAGAGTTCGAAGAAGAAGTTGTCTTTCTGTTACTGCACAAGACATTGAAGAAGAAAAGGATGCATAAATTTTGGATACTTCCCCTACCGAATTCAAGACGGGAACGTGGCGTCATCTGCACTTCCTTTAATGACCTAAGAAATGATGAATGTCAGTTCTTCAGCTATTTCCGTATGTCAGTCGGCTCTGTCGACGCACGTCTTCGGCTTTTCTGTAACGATATTTCGTGATCAGACACAAATGTGAGAAGATGTGTTCCTCTCTGAAGAGTAAGGCTGTAACCTGGCGGTACGTTCAGACTGACTGTATATTCGTACAGTACTTCTTTTACAGTATTGGTGTTCTCCTCCGAACGCGTTACTGTTGCTATTATTGATGGTTTTTATTGGCCTATTTAATTTAAGTATTCGTTTTATATTATGTAAAATACGCTCAATAAATAACACATTTATTGCGTGCCTAGTTCCTTCCCGCCAGCGCGTTCGTCTCAAAATCTGGAAACTTGTTTGCATAGATACTTTCCCAGCACCTAGTTTTCCCCCCACATTATCACTGTACGATGCAACCTTACTTTCCCATAATCTACACTTGTTCATTCCGACACAACACAGGTTTATTTTAATTCAAAAATGTTCCTTTATATGTTGCTGCATGTTTCGGCCTGTACTTCGGCCATCCTCAGTCATGTCCATACAATGACCAATACAGTAACCAATACAATACAATAACGAAGGAAGATATAATAAGAATCTAAGTTTCCCCTTGTGTACAGCCCCTATTTTTTATAATGCTCAAACATAGAACATAAAATATAAAAACATAAGCCAGAAACAATTTAAAAAAAATGTGTATATAAAGATTTGCATTAGATTCCGGTCGTCGTGCATTGCAGTAAAAGTGCGTATGAAATTCTTCCACGATTTTGTGTATTTTAATTAGCGCTGCATCGTCCCACATAGCATATTCGTTTATAAAACTTCTTCTTTGAATTCTGTTTGCAAATTGCGGGCCAGGATACAATTTAAGGTGGTGGTGGAACGATGTTTAGCATTTTAAAAATTTGTGTATAAAATCTGTACATACAAATTTTTAAATTAATTTATGTTGTTTTCTGGGTTTGAACTTTATAAAAACAACGCCTGTAAAAGGGACCCCTTGGATTCTTATTAAACTATCTTCCTTTATAAGGCTTTTATATTGACATGCCTGAGGATGGCCTAAGTACAGGCCGAAACACGTAGCACGCATGTAAAGGTAATGTTTTCAATGAAATAAACCTGTGTTGTGTTGGAATGAACAAGCGTAGTTTATTTGGTCATAAACACAGCGGATTGCTTCGAAAGGAATACATTCGCATGTTGCTGGACAGGCTTCAGTGTCAGTGACAATTCCGTATCGACGTTATGATTCATTGTGCGGATGTAAGCGCGCGCGCGCACACACGCAGACACGTTGACTGATGGAAGAAGTGGCGCGACTCGACACACTCGTGTAAACGAGATCAAAAGTCAGGCTATCGTTGGCTGTGGTGCGTCAGAGTTGCGGCGCTGCAGCTAGTGTTTGTAGCGCTTCAGTTTCTGAAGCGCTTGTACGTGGAAACACGCCCTTTAAAAAGGAATGGTTCGCGCTTCTATTCGTGGCGCCACAAACGCGCTCGTAGAACAGGGCTCAAAGCCTTCTTTTAGCCTGACCGGGAATTAAGGGTAAAAAGTGGTCATGGCATGAGGCTAACCACTCTCTGTATGTAGTGCCGAGATCTACTGCATGGAGCTATACCGCCACTCCCTGTACACGTTGATGGCTTGAACAGAGACAGCTGTGCTTTCTTTTGTTTTTATATTACGGCCATCTGGAGAAAGGTTATGTTATGATGCTGTTAGCAGTGTGGAAATAAGGTCTGCTTTATGTGTCTGTCTTTTTGTTTTTGGCGCGACAGCCCCCAGTGGGCCAGGGCCTCCTCATTCACGAGGTTTCTAGATCACACACAACGACGCACTACAGTCGGTAGGACTCTTCTGGACGAGTGATCAGCTCGTCGCAGAGACCTCTACCTGACAACACACAACACTCACAACAGACAAACATCCATGCCTCCGGTGGGATTCGAAACCACAATCTGAGCAGGCGATCGACCGCAGACCTACGCCATAAACCACGCGGCCACTGGAATCGGCTTATGTGTCTGTAGGGTTAATTAATTACAGTGATACCTCGGCTAACGAAGATAACTCGTTCCGGAATCACATTCGTTAGCCGAAACTCGAACGCAAACAACCCAGTCGGGTTGGTGGGTCTCCCCTATGTGATGTGGTCCGCTCATTTCTTTGTCACACACATACAGACGGAAAAGATAAGCTCCAGGAATGGCCCGACCGTTCATGTTTGCTGCTTTATGTTAGCGCGCGCATCCACTGAAACATTCGTTAACCGAGTCTGAAAAACAGCGAAAAAAGTCTTCGTTAGCCGAAAAATTCGTTAGCAGGGTCACTCGTTAGCCGAGGTATCACTGTACACTGTAGCTGTACAGAGCGGTTACTTTTAATTAGCCACATTCCGATGGTTCTATTTCGTAGAAGCGAATTTTGCTTTTAAAGTGAACCAGGTTTTAAGAGTGGCAATAATTGTAATTCATTTAGCCGCTGGTGACTGAATGGACGTTTCGACACGACTGTTTTTCAAGTGACAAAACGTTCTCCGCCGAACATGTCACTTTATTTTAGAGATGGCGTAACTTCTTAATTTGGTGCGTTGCCCGTCTTGTGTTTGCATAGCTCTTCACATTCCCTGAGGACATGCGGTTATTTAATTGACGTATTTTGAAAGAAACGTCGCGCTCCGTCAGCTGGAATAAACACGACTATTTTATTGTTGCTACTCAGCTGTGACGGGTGAAAGGTTGAAGCACATTTTCGTCTTTTAGTAGCCTTTATCAATAGTGCTGTATTTGCAACGTGCCTGTTTGTCCTTACGTAATGCCTGCACTCAGGATGAATTCAAATTCCAGTTTATTGGTTAAGTTCCATGTACAATTCTGGTAACACCGGCATTTTGCCAGTCTTCATACATGATCTTAATACTAATGGCTGAGAGCTATCTTGACTACTAGCCATATTCTGTCAGGTATTAACCAGGCACAAAGGTAAAAGGTACAGGTAAAGTTCACCCTAGAACAGGCCACGAAGGCCCATAGGGGGAGTAGAGGTATAGCTCTACTCTTTCTTTAACCTCGGTGCTAGATGGGGTGGGTGGTCAACGCCACGCCTCGGCCGTTTTATCTCGCCCCAACCGGGATTCGATCTCCGGTCCGTCCAGCCCGTAGCGAGTCGTTATACCGACTGAGCTAACCCGGCCCACGTCAACCTGGCGTGTATATATATATATATATATATATACACACACACACACACACACATACGTACATACATACATACACCTGAGGGAAAGAGCCCACTTGGGAGACCCAGGCTTAGACGGGAAGATATAAAGATTGATCTTCAGGAAGTGGATTTGGTGGTATGGACTTGATCGAGCTGGCTCAGGATAGGGACAGGTGAAAACGGTAATGAACCTTCGGGTTCCGTAAAATGTGGGGAATTTCGTGCCTTGCTGAGAACCTGTTAACTTCTCAAGAAGGACTCTGATCGATCGAGTAAGTAAGTATAGGCTTATATACACGAATATGGTGTATGTATATATAGTTCCTCCGCTCTTGTTTCGTCAAGACCTTGCTCCGATTTTGTCCCTTCATTTTTCCTACTTGCCTTTTACTCTGTGTAAAAAGTTACGTTAACTTTTTAATTCTGTGATCTCATTACAGCCGATTATTTTCTGCTATGCTGCTACTTCATCTGTGTGTAACCATTTATTATCTACTATTGTTCTCGCCCTCTCGGTGTCTCAATTCAGTTTAGCAACTTATGAAATACATGGGGTACCTCTCACACAGAACGAATTGTTATTGATGAAATTAGGTATTACGACAGCTCAATAAATAGATTGTAATTTTTTTTTCCAAAGAACGTGCACGGGGACAGGGAGAGGGGTGCAGCATTTGTGGCAGTATTGTTTGCATTTTGCTAGGGCGCTTTCGTTCATTGCAGTGTCAAGACACGATATCTCGTGATACAGCGCTTCGATATACATCGGGTTAAAGTGTGAAGTAGTTTGTGACCTATTGCCAGACCTGGTAATTATCATCATCATCATTATCAGGACGTGCAGGCTATGTTTGTGGTTCTATTCGCCACACATCACGAGAACAGACGCTTTGAAATACACTGTGTGTAGGATGGATCACAATTGACACAACACCCCTGCAACAGAAATTGTTGGGCAAGTTTTTTTTTTCCAGTAGCCAAGTGTGTGCCTGCGTCGCTTTCTTGGTCGGGCCGCGCCACTTCACCTCAATACCAGAGATCGCTTTTGAAAGGGTTTGTTTCCGTAACTGCGTATATGTCCATACTTTCATGTTCGGAATCTTCGTCTTCGAAGCCAGTCAACGGATTTCAAAGAAACTTGGAATGCTTGGTAATAATATTTCTCGCGCGAATTTCATCCCCCCCCCCCACCCCGGTCTGTCCACCGTAATTTTATCCGACGAAATAAGGCACGCGTGTACAAGTTTTGTGCTTAACTTCGCGTAAATAGAACCTCTTTGAATACCTACAGATGAGCTGGGGGAATAGTACAAAATACAGTGGCGTATGCTAGAACGAACGGAATTGGTTGTAGAACCTCGTTCATTATAGCATCTTTTCGTTCTAGCATACATTGAAATAAATGTATTTAAGGGTAATCCGTACCAGGCCCACAGCCTACAGCAAAGTTACCATCCAACACAACCATTTAAACAGGAAAAATATAATACATAATCAAAAATGTAAGTGTAAAAATAATATAAAATTAATTTATTTAACTTTTATACGCCATACATGTAAAGCATAAACAATCTTTCCTTAGTGCAAACTGTGAACGAACTTTTCCCTAATAAAAAGCATAAACATCTGACGCACCTGCGCACGCGCGTGCTACGTCGGCCGATAGTATTCCTCCGCGTTCGTTTTAGCATCGTACGTTGTAGCATACTCCACTGTAAAGCGGTGCACTTGAAATTAATGGGTGATGATGGAAGGTGGGTCGCATCGCCGCGGGATTGCGTCCAGCAGCAAGAAGGTTATGGCGGCAGCTTTATTGAACCTGCGAGTTTTGCTGCCGTTTAATTCAGTTTAGTTGTAGTTTAGTTTAGTGTGGGCCACGATAGCGTAGTCAGTATAGCGACTCGCTACGGGCTGGACGATTCGCGGATCGAAACCCGTTGGGGGGTGAGATTATCCGCAACCGTCCAGACCTGCACTGGGGCCCACCCAACCTGCTGGGCAGTGGGTGCCGGGTTTCTTTCCCGGGGATTGAGCGATCGGGACGCGGCGTTGACCACTCACACCCATCTAGCGCCGAGATTAAAGAAAGAGTAGAGCTGTAGTTCTACTTCTCTGGGTCTTTATGGCCTCTTCTAGGGTGAACTTTCCTTTACTTTAGTTGGTTGGTTGGTTACCTGATTAGGTAGTTAGCTAAATGTGAGGGAGATACGTGTGTGAGAGTCGGAGTTGGATACAGCTGGCTCAGTATTGTGTCCAGTGGCGGGGCTGAATAATAATAATAAATTCTAAAATATAAAGACCCTACATTAGAAATACAGCGCATGTGGAATGTAAAAACAAAGGTGATACCAGTAATAATAGGGGCGACTGGGACTATTTCAAAGTCATTTAGAAAAAACGTGAGCAACATATCAGGAAAATATGAAGTCATGGAACAACAGAAAACAGCCATATTGGGCACTGCACACATATTTCGGAAAGTACTAATGTAAAAATACAATAGATTCAACACCGAAACTAACGATATAAGCACCATGAATAGTAACAACAGAATAGCTGCAACGCTGTATTCCCTAGGGACATAGTTCGTCTCAGGAATATAAGTATAAATTCTCTGCATAAAGATGATGATGATAATAATAATAATAAATGCAATTAATTGTTGAAGGATTGTATTTATGTTCGTCTGACCAGCAACACTTTTTATTTATGTATTGTAGTCTCCCATAATAAACTTCAAGGCTCATGCTTTTAGCCACTTTCATAATTCATATCAAGGTCTTGTGCCATGTGAAGTAAACAAACCACTCTCGCTTCAGTATACAAAGATGTACACGTCGGTCAAGAGGTCGTAAACCAGGATTCTGAGATTATCCAATTGAAACAGTCTGTTAATGCACTAATGATGCGAACAGCGCAATCTGTGTGTGTCATACTGGCTGACCGGATGCTGCGCAGAGGTAACATGGCGCGGGGTGGAAGGGGTGACTAAAGCATGTCTCAGAATGTGTACACTCTTAGCTGCTGTTTGTACACTCTGCTGACGATCTGTCCTTGGTCTTGTACGAATGTGTAACTCCGTGGTACGTTTTTTATCAACTACTTTTGAACGCGGAAGTGCGTTGCCATTTAACGTAAGCCTGCATCTTTATCGCTGCACCGTGCATTTCGTAGAGTCATTTAATCAGCTCACCAACCAATGCATATACATAAAAGTTTTACATTAACACTTTTAAAATCGCTCCAACATGTTTCGATCCTAAGATCATCTTCAGGGAGCTACACTGTTCCTTGCTAAAGTCACATTTTTTAAAAACACCCACTGATTAATTTTCCTTGTATTAACTTGGTGCCACAGTGGGTGTTTTTTAAAAATGTGACTTTAGTAAGGAACGTTGTAGCTCCCTGAAGATGATCTTAGGATCGAAACATGTTGGAGCGATTTTAAGTGTTTTAATGTAAAAAAAAAATTGTAATTGCAGTAGTTGGTGTGCTGATTAAATAAGCCTGCCTGTTGCCATTTCCATCCGGCACGTACCATAACTCTGTACCTCTGTATCCCTGCGGTCGTTCTTTATATCTTCCCATCTACACACAGACCACGTAACTTGTGGGCCTATTTTCTCATTGGTCTTCCTTCGTGCTGCATGTCCCTCCCAGCTTTTTCTTGATATAAGTACCAAAACAGTATTCGTACAAGGTATGAAGTTACAGACTGTACGTGGCCTGGGATGTGACGCCGTTTGATGTGGATGCGTACGGACGTTTCGGGGGACCTGTTGGCTCCACCTTCATGGTGGCACACGTCTCCGCCCAACTGTGCGGTATCGCGGGCCATGGCCTCATTCTTGGGGTTTATAGATCACACACGACGCGCCATATTAGTTAGGACTCTTCTAGACGAGTGATCTGCCCGTCGCAGAGATCTCAACCTGACAACACACAACAGTCACAACAAGCATCCGTGCCCGCGGCGGGATTCGAACTCACAACCTCAGCAGGCGAACGGCCGCAGAACTACGCCTTAGACTGCGCGGCCACTGGGACCGGCAGTTTTCTGTTTACTGCATCTGTCGTCATCGTACCCGTTGAGCATTGCTTGTGGCTACTAAGGTGTGTGAACAGACCAATATGTGTTACAGAGTGGCGTAATTAAATTCGTAGTCACGTAACCTTTTCTTGCACGTGGTTAAGCCACGTGGAGAAGTTCAGGAGACTGGATGATACGCAGGGTGAGAGGAAGGGCCTCTCAAGATGGTCTACGGAGTGAACCTGATTTTGAGACGTCCTATGCCCATCCGGATTTGGCTTGTGCCTCCTAACGTGGCCGCAGCCCGCGGGGGAACTGTAATTGATACGGCCTGGATCGGGTCGTATTAGTTAATTCCAGCCCTTGTTTGTAGTGCCGAAAAGTTGTCCTTGAACTGTTACACGTTTGTGTGTGAAAAGTATGTGGTTCACATCCCTCTGTCGGCTGTCGTGTCTTGGATTCGGAAGATGTCTGCCTCGACTCTCGGCCGACACACCCATTGTCCTGACAAGAACCGTAGTTCGTCCGTTCCCTCCAAGCCATTTTAGCCAGCGTCACACTCCTTCGTATTCAGGAAGTCTTGGTTTCAGTTGACGTTCGGACACTCCAGTATACTACGAGTAAATTGTAGAAGAATTTCCGATATGCCACGGTCGCTACGTAATACGGCTGCGAAAGTGTCAAAACTCCCACAAACAAGCATGAATTATCAAGCAGGCATGCGTAATGCCAATGCTCGACTTTTATAACCCGGAAACGCCCTCTCTTGGACCTCATCTGGCCATCGTTTATTCGGCGGGTTTTTCGTCTCTGCGAACAGATGCCGTCGGGGGCGTAGAGTTTCAAATAATGGACCCAGGTTTCATCTGCTGTTGCAGTCCGGGACAGGAAGGTCTCTCCTTCCGCTTGAACTTGGAAGAAATGGCTTTTCTGTCGGTTTTGTGCTCGTCTATAATTGGTCAAGAATATAATAAGGGGCATTACTCTCTGGCCAGTTAGAATAGTCCCCATGGGCGCTGTAGCAGGCAGGATACTTATTTTGATATGTCAGTGGGACGCATTACCCAGACGTTCAGAACGGCCTTCTTCGCTCAGAACAATTCCGGAACGGGTTTTATACGAACAGCAGTCACATTTACCTTGAAATGCGTCACGATTGCTTCTTCTCTCGTCATTCATTATCGTTTTTTAATCTTTATTGACGCTGTGTTACATTGTAGCTGCAGTAACTACATTTACAACCTAACAACCAATCAGTTCCATCTCAGCACAGTGGAAATATAATACAGATTTCATAATGAAATGCTTGGACCCGGGCCCGGGCGATGGAAACTCCCAACTGCCTTGACCCCACCACCTCAATGCCGCACTCAGTTTGTGATACCATCTAGTGCTGATGAGCCCACGGCCTACGGCGATGTTCTATTTTCTAAGTTGCCGACTTTCCGTAAACACCACGTGCCAGCTGAGCACGTTGTCTATTTTCAGCTCCCATGAGACGTGAGTGACTTTGTGTATTTACATAAATCCAGCCGACTTCTGCCGCGTGGAAAGTTTGGCCAGCTATCAGATCTAAGGGGCTAGATGGTTTTATACGTCCGTATATATAAGAACAGAATGGAAATGGTGTATATGGATACTTAAAGGTAAACTTACTCTACTTACAGATCTGCTGTACACGTGGCCCAATTCGGGGCCCTCAAGAAAGAGCCGTTTCAATTTTTTATTCCTTATTCTTTAATATTATTCCTAGTCCTAATTTTCCGATTATGATCTTCCCTACTCAGGTAACATGGTTTTAGAACTCTATCCCCTATCGCTTTCCAAGCCCGTCCCCGGTGTGTGCCTTGAAAAGGGCGCATATTCGGGCTATCAATCTACGCTGTGCCAAAGTTTCCCAACCGAACTCATTTATATTATTTGCAAATTTAGCCGCTCTCTTTTGCACCCGATTTAAAGCGCTTAACCGACCTTCTCTGAAAGGGTTCCAACACACCGCTCCATACTCAAGTATCAGTCTCTCTAGTGCCGTATAAGCTAAACGTATCGTATTAGTAGTTCCCCTTTTGAGTATGCTTGTTGTTCTGCTGTTGCTTCATTACCGTTAAGTAACGCTAGGTGTTTATTTTTACAGGGCTGTTTGTGAAGACAGCGTCCGACTGTGCTTAAACGAGGGTCATTACTGTGAAAACATTTTTTTGAAATGTGAAAGTGTAGTGCGGGTGTAAAAAAAATTGCTGCCAATTGTGTAATATTCGTGGGACTTGTTCAGGAAGTTGTGTAATAATAAGTTTCATTCGAATGTGGGAAGAAACTGGTTCTTTGGCAGGTACAGATAGAAACAGTGGATTTCGCTTTTTTTTTGTTTTAAAACCTGTACCGCGCATCTTTGATTATTTTGTACAGTGAACCAACAAATGCACAGATAATTGACAATGAACAGAACCAACTTACATGGTACGGCCATGTCCAAAGAATGGCAGAAGGAAGATTACCCAAAATAGCATTGAAGTTGATGCCAAATCAGAAGAGAGCACGAGGAAGACCGAAGAAAAACTGGATGGAAGGTATAAAGAAAGGCCATGAACGAAAGAAACCTAAATGAAGGCCAGTGAGAAGATAGGAAGCAGTGGAATCTAGGTGTCGGAGAACGTAGAACGACGTTTTGAAACCGACATACGTATATTATTATACTGCTACATGTTTCGACACTATTGTGTCATCTTCGGGGAGCTCGTAGTCAGTACCTTGCTAAGCTACATACACACCGGGCCGACACAACGACAGTATATACGGCCACTATACAGGACTTCATAAGAATTGTAACAACGAATAGTTTTGGCCATTTTATTATCATTAGGACAATTTTAATATTTTAATGGCTTTAAACATTGAGATTCAACAGCAAAAGCGCACGTGAAATTTTAAATTGTATTAGGGGCCAGTTTAAATGTGATGGCACACGCGCAGAAACCATATTTCGTCTTTCGGCGAAAAGGACGAGTCCATTTAAATCGGCGGGGGCGCCAGTTCAGTCGACTACTGGCAGCCGAGGTGTGCGCATCAGCGGTAGTAATGCTGGATACACCATGTTCCGAGGTAGTGTGAAGGGTACTGGCTACCCACTACATTCTCCAGTTTCCCCTTCACTTCCCCTCCCGTGCGTCACCGTGTGCCATCACATTTCAACTGTAATCTACCAACGACTACATTGACATACTTATGTAACTTATCAATGTACTGACCACGAGCTCCCTGAAGATGACACAGTAGTGTCGAAACACGTAGGAACAGTATAATAATTTGTCAATTAATAGTACTTTTGTTGATTCATAGTACAAAGTAAAAAAAAAAGTGGATTTTACAGTTGATATTGACTGTGGTTTGCGCTGGCCAAAGGCGACCGTCCCTTGCTTGTGACCGTTAATCGATGTAGTGCAGTCGTGTTTTGTGCATGTCAGGTAATACAGTCATTTTCTGTAGTGTTCTGTGTGGTTAGAGCTGTACATAAATTTGACTTTAGGCTTGTTATAAACAAAAAAAAGTCACGCAGTGGTAGATACATACGATTTTTGACAGGATCTGTATGTGTTCCCCGGACAATCGGACCATCGTCGTCAGTTTTAAGGGACTCTTCCCAAGATGTGCAGGTCAATTGCATTCTCTTGAGTAAGGGGCTGTAGTGATGCTTATGTTTGTTTGTCAAAAGGTTTTTTTTTAGACTCCGTGAAACATTTTTGTTCTTGAGCAGGCCTTCCTTAGTTACCCGAGACATTTCCCGCCATGCGTGGAAACTGAAAGTGTTCATGAGAACTTGAAACTAATCCATATCCTGAACGAGGATGATTAGTCCGTCAGTGACGATGGACACAGAAGCACTGGCGACAGTGCAGAGGTGTCCACGTACAGGAGATCTCTCCTCCGAAAACGTCCACATCGGCTCTGGGCCGCACCCACCGTCCTGTTCAAGGGGTTTTAAGGGGTAAAGCGGCCGTTGCCTGACACTGACCACGTCCACCTAGTGCCGATGTTAAGAGTGACTGGAGCTTTACACCCACTCCCCCATATACCTTCACGACGTGTATAGGAATAACCGTACCTTTTGAGGGCGACGAGGTACGTCATTTTCTCGTACCGAAAAAGTTGCACAATTTCCTGAAGGTACGTCATGAACATTAAGATGTCAGTCATTTCTTTGCACTTGCTCGACACTTTAATATCTAAAAACGTGTTTACAATAAAACGCTGTGTTCTGTAATGCAGGACGCCATCTGCATAGACAGTTCTGTCACGGTATAAGTAACAGCATCGCTTTACCCAGCCCTGCCCAATATCACAACAAACTGCTCTTTTAGGGGGGGGGGAGGGGGACGAGAGAGAAGAAATGGAGAAATTAAACTACTTCATTCATGAAGACCCCGTACAGATATCACATCCATTTTCTTGTAGACATGGATGCAAATTAAAATCGTAGCATAATAGAGAGCGCGCGCGCGTGTGTGTGTGTGTGAGTGAGAGAGAGAGAGAGAGAGAGAGAAATGCCGTAAAGTTGGCTCTCCCCTCCCCCCAATAAAACATAACCGAACGTCGCGGTGGATTGAATTTTGCTCCTGCTTCGTACTCCGGAGGATGCGGGTTCGATTCTCGGACTGGAGGTCGGCTCCTATGACCTTCTTTATTTTACCCAGCTCCGTCGACGCTAATGCCGGAATAGTACCTATCGTGAGACCAGTCGCTTCCAGTTTATAATTCGCCAGCGAACCCAGCATTCGACGCATAGCTGTTGGAAGTGTCTTTAAATAACCCCTTACTAAATACGCGATACATTTTTTAAAAGTTGGCATAAAGAAGGCGTCCGTGACGGGGCGCAGGGAAGGAGGGGAGACGTGACTGACGAAAGCCCTCTCTGCGGCGAGTTGATGTTGGAAGTCACGTCTTCTGGGGTCAGCTTGCTGCCTCTGGTCGTGTCTAAAGGCTTATGAAGCCCTCCTTTACAGGCGCGAGTGTAATACAAGTACACCTCGCGGGTTTATTTTTCCATTGTGTGATTCAGCCAGATGTGGCAAGATGTAATGCGCCCCGAATGTTTGGGCTACTTCCAAGCGACTTTGCGATTTCGCATATTTCATGGGCTTTGTGTGCATTTATTGGATGTTGGTTTGTTGCTAAGCCTTAATAAAGACCACGTGACACTGCCCAGAAACATGTATCAGTATTTGTGTTACTAAGGGTTTATTTCGTGGAGCAGGGGTGCACAAAACCCTGGCGGCAACTCCTGGGTGAGTAAATTTTGTGACTGTGAGGCCCAGTATTTGTGGGTCCTGTGCCTGAAACTTGTTTTTTCTTCCTTCCAGCGCCAAGAATTTTGAGGTGGCTTCCAGATTTTGGGGGGAAAAAAATCTGTGTACTCCTAATGTAGAGTATATGGAGTTAGTACAGAACAACATGTATATGGTCCAGCAACGTGGCAGGTCCGTCGTAATGCGCAGAGCAGTCACAGTGCCAGTTGTACTGTGTCGTAATGCTCGACGTTTTTTGGAGGAACGCGCGTCGGGTTTAAAGTCCCAGGCAACAGGTTTCTCTGAAACGTCGGCATGGTGTGGTGTCACAAATCAGAAGACCGGAGTCTTAACAATGCCCGCCTTGTAAACCTGAAAACATGTTCTAATTATTGGCGAAAGAGGAAATTCAATCTACAGTCGAACCCCGAGACGCCACTGTTCATCGCAGTTATGGGCTTGTATCGGGAGTGGCAGTAAATCGACATACTTTGTAGGGAACTTCTGTGCACAGATTTTCACGGGGGGTGAGTGGTGGGCTGAAAATGGACGAATTGACAAGCTGGCAGAAATTGCTGGAGAAAGAACTTCAAAATTTAAGCTCCTAATATTGTGAGCATTAAAGTGGGTGTTTGGACCGCCTCTGTGGTCTAGTGGTCAGAGTTTCTGGCTACAGATACAGAGGTCCCGGGTTCGATCCCCGGCGCTACCAGATTTTCTGAGTAGTAGTGGGTCTGGAACGGGGTCCATTCAGCC
>Ga0123354_10003723_pt1 | contig 21215 bp, 22 predicted proteins | sample TergutLab28metaG_2_FD_97872 | JGI IMG/M metagenome (GOLD analysis project Ga0123354, IMG submission 97872) | Labiotermes labralis P4 segment gut microbial communities from Petit-Saut dam, French Guiana - Lab288 P4 | ecosystem: Host-associated > Arthropoda: Insects > Digestive system > Gut ... | reverse complement strand
GCTTGTGGGATCCATCTTTTAATCTTCCTGAACTATGGAATGTCATGGAGCATCAGGACTACGACGATTTCTGTATTTTAAATTTCGCAGGCAATGAAGTCATAGCGGGTTTAGAAATGGCTAAAGAAGGCAAAAGCCGCTACAAAACTGATGAATGTCTTGCTCTTTCAAAAAATATTGGGTGCCCCATAAAAGTCATAAGTGCTTCAGAGGGAGAGGAATTTGAAGTTTATAAAATAGACAATAAATCCTGGCATAGCTCTGGCCATAAGGAAAATTGCAGAGTAGTAATCCCAGATTCAGATCATAATTTTACAAAAGGAAATTCTCTGGAATTAATGTTGCAGGAGACTTACGACTGGTTTGAAAACTTGAAGCACATGAAAATTACGAATGGTTAGTTTTTTTGAACAAGCAATATTGGGATGATACGGAAGGGTCTGACCATGTTTTTATGTGTTCAAGCTGCGCTTTTTCGCTACAATGCATAAAAAAAGAGGGGGAAAACTTAAAAGAGTTCTTTAAGTGGAACTTCTCATTTTTTTTAAGATCAATTTTTTTATCGCCCAGTGTAAAAGACATATCATCAAGCACAACAGCCATGTGGGCCAATTGCCCAGATGAAGCGAGCCAATAAGGTTCATAAGAAAACCCGCAAGGGTCAAAATCCCCTTTTATAGAAAGTTCTGCGGCCATGCGATCAAAAACATTCAGGCTGAAAAGTGTATGGTTGTTATAATAGGCCTTAATTTTTTCACCATCATCATTGGAATCAAAGGAAACAAGAAGCCAACCCTTACGAATCTTGCGCGCAAGAAGGAAAAAGTTATGAATAAGGGCCTTTTCAGGCAACGCCTCACTCATCGGCGCTTCCATATTGCCAATAGTTCCACCAACCAAACAAACCAAAGCTTGCGTTTGATTATCCTTGATATAGCAATAGTCATTTTCAAAAAAATCATCATGAATAGTTCGGACATTAAAACCCGTTAAGGCACCATTATTTTCTATTTCATGAAGAAAGGCTTTGGAGCCATCAACACAAACATAATCAATACTTCTTAAAGACATCATGATCGGTAAAATATTTCTCTGAAAAGCAGAAGCTGTTCCCGGCCCCATTTCAAAGACAGGCAAAGCCGCTGGAAGGACGTCATAAAGTTCGCGTGACATCAACCACACTAAAACCTCTTCATTATGAAAGAGGTTGTCGCGTGTGCTGTGAAGTTCTGCTTCTTCAATTTGCCGCCATAATTGCGCACCAGACATGACAATGTTGCCGCGCATACCGGCATGATCGGCATATTGATGCACGCCCATATGAGCGCTGCGTTTTTTTGTAAAAAAATCTATGCTATCTTGAAGAAATCGCATGGGGTTCCTTTAATCTTTATGTCCAGTGTTGGGGGGATCAATTGCCATTTTCCAAGCGAGATCAAACGCGCGCTTGTAACTTATTGCCAGACTGGATGATCTTATCAAAACGACCAGCGGCGCAGGATCATGGTCAAAAGATATCAAAGCAATATTTTCGCCGAAAACATAAAAAGCAGCCGGAGAAAAATGTTCTTTCGGTTGCCATTTATACTGGGCATAATTTGAAGAAGTAAAGTCAGTATCCCCTTCCTCAACCAAAATCCGCATTCTAAAATCCTGACGTTGATTTACCAACTTGGCCATGCGTTTTATATGAGCCTGTGCATATTCACCATGATATTTAAGAAAAAGAGCTTCCTTAACACCACTGATGCAAACCTCGCCACCATGGTTGCTGAGATATTCATAGATGTAGTCATAAAAACGGGCAAAGCCGGGCGTTCCTTCCAGCACATCGACATTTTGCTGCTTTAACTGAACGCCGGATTGTGGCGTAAAAGCAATGCCTGCTTCGTCAAAGGCCTGAAAAAGTTTGACCAAAGTGCGTTCATGAGGACGAACTTTTTCCCCTTCAATCCGGCTGATGGCCTCTTTCGTTATGCCTGCCTTTTGAGCAAGAACAGAAGCATCCCAACCCAGCAAAGCGCGCGCCGCTCGGATTTGTCTGGCTGTAATCATCGAAAGGACACCTCAGTTAACATTTGCGTTTATCATAAATGACATTTTGTTAATAAAAAATGTAAAAATTACAGCACAAAAGGGGAACAACTTTACTTATAAAGGCGCGTCATTACGAAAACAACATAAAAAAATACTTTCTAGATAATTTTTTAGGTTATCTAAATAGATTTTTATTGCTTTCACCCCAGAAATACGTTACATTATCAAAATAAGGGGTTGCTGTAGTCTTCCCGTGAAAATCTGAGGAAAGGGAATAAAATGCTTGAACTTGAAGGACTTATATCGAAATACGGCGAGATTATCGTCTTTCATCTGATTGAGGAGTGGGAGCGACATCAAGGCATTCGCCAAGAGCCCCTTTCTCTTGAGGCCCGCTGGGCGCGTTTTATCAAGGAAACCAATGATAACATTGCCCCTTTTACCCGAGTCACCTATGCCTAAGAGAGATAAACCCATGACCACAGCCAAAAACCTCCCTCGACCTTCCGCTGATGAAATCTATACTCAGGCTTTAGAACAGCTGGGTTTTGACAACCCGCCGCCTGCTATCCTGCGGCTTCTCTCTCAAGGTCTCAAGGCCCTGCGCGCGTGGGAGCATGAGCCCATCAACAAAGTTGAACGCAAGGCTTTATCCGCCATGATTGCCTATGTGGCTCATACGCAGAAAGTGAGTGAACCGGTTGTTGGCGGCACTTTATGCGCTTATTACAGCATCCCCGAGGTCAAGGCCCTGCCCTCATGTCTTTATCAGAACGCTGTCGAGTTTCTGATCGATCTGGAAATGAAGAAAATCCTGAACTAACGTCAGCTGACTTTACCCTCTTAAATCAGGCGGTGTGGATTCGGTTTTGGCCAGCGCAAGTGCTTCGTCAAGCGTGCATATTTCCTGCGCCTGACCGCCCAAGCGGCGCAAAGTGATGCTGTTTGTTTCCGACTCTTTTTTACCTACAACAAACAACAAAGGTATTTTTTGCAGGCTGTGGTCGCGGACTTTGGCGTTGATTTTTTCGCCTCGTATGTCCAAGACCGTGCGCAGGCCGACGGCTTTCAGCTTTTCATAAACTTCCTGCGCATAAGAATTCGCATCGCTGGTGATGGTGCATACTGCCACTTGAACAGGCGCAAGCCATAAGGGGAACTTGCCGGCGTAATGTTCGATCATCACGCCGATAAAACGCTCGATAGAACCTAAAATCGCGCGGTGAACCATGTTGGGGATGTGCTTTTGTCCGTCCTCGCCGATATAACTTAATCCCAGACGGCGCGGCATGTTCATATCGACCTGAATCGTGCCGCATTGCCAATCGCGGCCTATGGCGTCCTTGATGACAAAATCAAGTTTGGGCGCGTAAAAGGCGCCGTCGCCTTCGTTCAAGACCCATTTCATATTGATGCGCTCGCACACATGTTTCAAAGCATCTTCGGCACGATCCCAGTCTTCCTTGGTGCCTATATGTTCGGGCGGGCGGGTTGAGAAATGAATAGTAATGCTGTCCGCAAGGCCGAGATCCGTATAGACCTCCTTGATAAGATCGCACATGGCGATGACTTCGTCTTCCAGCTGGTCGGGACGGCAATAGATATGCGCATCATCCTGCGTGAAAGCCTGCACGCGCATCAGACCATGCCTTGCGCCCGAGGCTTCGCGGCGGACGACATGCCCAAACTCAGCCATGCGCAGAGGAAGATGACGGTAGCTGCGCGAGTTGCTCAGATAAACCTGCGCGCCGCCCGGGCAGCTCATCGGTTTTAGCGCAAAGGGGTTTTCGTGGCCCTCTTCATTAATCACAAACATGTTGGGGCGGTACTTGTCCCAGTGACCCGAGGCTTTCCAGAAAGAGGAATCCATCATTTGCGGCGTGTTGATCTCGACATAGCCGCACGCTTCGATCTTGCGGCGCATATAAGCCATCAAAGCTGAATAAAGAATCCAGCCGTTCGGATGCCAGAATACCTGCCCGGGGGCTTCGTCTTGGAAATGGAAAAGATCAAGCTCGCGCCCCAAGCGGCGGTGGTCGCGTTTTTCGGCTTCCTTGATCATCTCGAGATAGGCTTTGAGCTGTTTTTCATCCGCCCATGCCGTGCCGTAGATGCGTTGAAGCATTTCGTTCTTGCTGTCGCCGCGCCAATAGGCGCCTGCAAGTTTGGTGAGTTTGAACGCCTGCCCTATTGCGCCCGTTGTCGGGACATGGGGGCCACGGCATAGATCGACCCAATCGCCTTGGCCGTAAAGTGTGATTGTTTCATCGGCGGGGAGTTCTTTGATTAACTCTACTTTGTATTTTTCGCCTTTTTTGCTGAAGAAATCTACAGCTTGAGGCCTTGTCATCACGCGCCTTGTAATCGGCAGATTACGCGCGACAATTTCATGCATGCGCGCTTCAATTTTGGGAAGATCCTCCAGAGAAAAAGGCTCATCCCGCGCAAAGTCGTAGTAAAAGCCATCTTCAATAGAAGGGCCGATGGTGACTTGGGTGTTGGGAAAAAGCTCCTGCACCGCTTGCGCCATGATGTGCGCGGTGCTGTGGCGGATAAGATCCAGCGCCTCGGGCGATTTGCGCGTGATGACCTCAATCGCGCCGCTTTGCGTCAGCATTGTTGTTAAATCCAGCAGGCGGCCATCAAGCTTGATGGCCAGCGCGGCTTTGGCAAGACCGGCGCCGATTGATGCGGCCAAAGCCTCGCCCGTTACAGGCGCGGGATATGTCTTTACGCTGCCATCCGGCAGAGTAAAAGAAAGCGGCTTGTCCGCCGCGTGGGGTTGTGCGTTGTTCATGCAGGCCATTATGGCGCAGGCGTAAGGGGGGATGCAAGGGATGATCTGAGAAAATTGTCATTGCGAGGAGGACTGGCAAAGCCGGCTTGACGCGGCAATATCGGCGATGTTGCAGAGATTGCCGCGTCAGGCCTGAAGGCCTTCCTCGCGGATGACAGGTGGGAGGCTAAAGTGGATGATGGCGAAACCACGTCATTTGGCGTTTTGCGTAGTGGCGGGTGGCTTGCTGGGCTTTGGTGATGGCGGTTTCAAGGCTCAGGGCTCCATCAAGATAGGCTGAAAGTTCGGGCACGCCGATGATTTTCATGGAAGGCAAGGAAGGATCCAGATTAAGGGCTTTGAGCGCCCTTACCTCTTCAAGCGCGCCGCGTTCCATCATGGTCAGAAAGCGCTTGTTGCAGGCCTCATAAAGTGCGGCGCGCTGGGGCATGATCGGGTGGTGGTGGATGGTGAATCCATTTAAAATCCCTTGGCTTTGGCTTTCGGACTGCCAAACATGAAGGGGTTTTTGGGTTTGGACGACAACTTCGTAAGCGCGGATCAGGCGCTGGCGATCGATAAGTAAGGCGCCTTGAGGGTCAAGCTTTGCCAAAGCCGCGCGAAAGCCATCATGGCCTTGCATTTCGTAAAGCTCGCGGGCCCGGGCGCGGGTGGTTTCGTCAATGGGGGGGATGCCGGCAAGGCCTTTGGCCAGAACCTCGAAATAAAGGCCGGTTCCGCCGATTATAAGGGGGATTCTTCCTTCCTGCAGCGTTTGGGCGATCGCCTTTTGCGCCGCCTCAAGCCAAAAGCCGACAGATGCTTTTTGGGATGGCTCCAAAATCTCATAAAGAAGATGCGGGATTTCTTCTTTTTCCGGCTGGGCGGTTAAAATGGGCAGGCTTTTGTAAAGCTGCATGGCATCGGCATTGATGATATTTCCGCCAAGTTGCCGTGCCAGCGCCAAAGCAAGGGCGCTTTTGCCTGAGGCCGTGGGGCCGGTGATAAGGTGGAGGCTTGGTTTCATGCTTTCTTTTAAAGCATAATTTGATAAACTCGCAAAAACCTAAATAAAGGGGGGAAACATCATGGGTCTTAGCATTTGGCATATTCTGGTTGTTTTGGTGGTGGTTCTTGTCCTTTTCGGCGCGGGCAAGCTGCCGCGCGTGATGGGGGATCTGGGCAAGGGTATCCGCAACTTCAAGGCAGGCCTGAACAACGAAGCTTTGGACGAGGACAAAAAAGACAAAAATCCCCGCCTGCCCCCTGAGGCCTGAGCTTCATGCTGGATTTCTCGTGGGCTGAGATTTTTGTGGTCGGCACGGTGGCTCTTGTGGTCATCGGCCCTAAAGACATGCCCAAAGTGATGCACAAGTTCGGGGTGTGGATGGGCAAGGCCCGAAGGGCTTTTTGGGATTTTCAGCAGAATATGGAGCAGCTGGCCCACGAAGCCGAGCTTTACGAGCAGGACGAAAAACCGCCCGATCAGGACAAGCCGCATGAGTAAAAAGCCTGTTGATCCTTTGCGCCTTCCCCTTTTGGCGCATGCGCTTGAGCTGAGGAGGCGGTTGATTGTCGTGCTTTTGGCCATTTTAGCCGGATTTGTGGTTTGCTATATTTTCGCGCCTGAGATTTACCGGTTTCTGGTGCGGCCTTTGGCTGAGGCCGACGCGGGACATGAACGGCGCATGATTTATACCGGCCTGACCGAGGCTTTTGTCACCTATATAAGGCTGGCGCTGTGGGGGGGGACGATTTTGGCCTTTCCGGTGATCGCAGGCCAGATCTGGGGGTTTGTCGCGCCCGGGCTTTACAAGAAAGAGCGGCTTTCTTTTCTGGTCTTTCTTCTGGCGGTGCCGATCTTGTTTCTGATCGGGGCGGCAATGGCTTATTATCTTGTTTTTCCCGTGGCTTGGAGCTTTTTCCTCAGCTTTGAAACAAAAGCTTTGACGCAAGATACGCTGGCGCTGGTGCTTGAGGCGCGGGTGAGTGAATATCTTTCTTTAGCTATGACCTTTATCTTTGCGTTCGGGCTGGCTTTTCAGCTTCCTGTCCTTGTTTTATTTCTGGTGAAAGCGAAGTTTGTTACCGCGCGGCAATTATCGGCGTTTCGCCGCTACGCTATCGTTCTTTTCTTTGCTGTGGCGGCGGTGATTACGCCGCCGGATGTGTTTTCCCAGATCGCTTTGGCCGTGCCTTTGATGGGGCTTTATGAGCTTGCGGTGCTGGGTGCGAAATGGATTGAAAAAAATCGTGGGCATAAGCCTCCGGATTCGTTAGAATCATCCTGACTTTTGGCAAAGGACTCTTAATGCACGACATAAAGCTTATCCGTGATAATCCCGATTTGTTTGATAAGGGCATGGCGCGGCGCGGCTTGCCGGCACAGGCTACCGCGCTTGTTGAGCTTGACGCTGCCTATCGCGCAACCCAGACGCAGATGCAGCAGGTGCAGGCCAAGCGGAATGAGCTTTCGGCTCAGGTCGGTCTCATCAAACGTCAGGGCGGTGACGGCGCGGATCTTATGGCGCAGGTCAGCGCGCTGAAAGACCAGCTTGGCGCGCTTGAGGAACAGGAAAAACAACAAGCGCAAGTCCTTGAAGACAAGCTTGCTGCTTTGCCCAATATTCTGGCTTCTGATGTGCCGGACGGCAAGGATGAGCATGACAACAAAGAACTGCGCCGCTTCGGCCAACCCCCGCGTCTTGAAAATCCGCGTGAGCATTTTGAGCTTGGCGAAAAACTGGGCCAGATGGATTTTGAGCATGCAAGCCGTATGTCCGGCGCGCGCTTTACGATTTTAACAGATCAGCTGGCTTTGCTTGAGCGGGCGCTTGGCAACTTCATGCTGGATGTTCATACAAGGGATTTCGGCTATCGTGAGGTTTCCCCGCCTTTGATGGTGCGTGATGCGGCCATGTTCGGAACTGCGCAACTTCCCAAGTTTGCCGAAGATCTTTTTTGCACCACAACGGGGATGTGGTTGATTCCTACGGCTGAGGTGCCTTTGACCAATCTTCGAATGGATGAGATTGTGCCGGAGAAAGATCTTCCGCTTCGCGTGACGGCGCGCACGCCCTGTTTCCGTTCGGAAGCGGGAAGCGCGGGCAAAGACACGCGCGGCATGTTGCGCCAGCATCAGTTTTACAAGGTTGAGCTTGTCTCGATCGTCACCCCCGACAAATCCGAGGAAGAGCATGAGTGCATGGTTTCCTGCGCTGAAAGCATCCTCCAAAGACTGGGGCTTGCTTACCGCGTGATAAGCCTTTGCACCGGCGACATCGGCTTTGCCGCGCAGAAAACATACGACATCGAGGTGTGGCTGCCCGGGCAGAACACTTATCGGGAGATCTCAAGCTGCTCAAACGACGGGGATTTTCAGGCGCGGCGTATGAATACGCGCTTTAGGACGGAGGCCGAGAAAAAGCCACGATTCGTGCATACACTCAACGGGTCGGGCGTGGCGATCGGGCGGTGCCTGATCGCCATTATGGAAAACTTCCAAAATCCTGACGGCTCCATTCAAGTGCCGCAGGTCTTGCGCCCTTATATGCATGGGCTTGAGGTGATCGGGGCATAAAACCAAGGTGGGGATGTTATGGGACTTTTTAACGCATTTCTTCAAGCGCGGCGCGCGTTGACGGAAAAAAGGGCACGGGCGGCGCGTGAAAGCTGGCTTGCGGCTTCGCGTCCGGCGCCGTCTTTTTGGGCTTCCCGCTTTAACGGGCCCGGCTTTACGGCTTTTCTCCTGCGGGTTTTGTTCTGCGGCGGGCTTGCCTATGCGCTTGTCGCTTGCACCATGATGGAGCCGCCTCCTTACAACCTTCCGCTTTCGGAAGACTTACTTGCGGGGCGTTCCTATACGGTGGGGGATAATGAAAATATCTACGCCATTTCCCAAAATCACGGCGTGAAAATGCGCGATATTATTGTGCTGAACAATCTACAGCCGCCCTTTGCCCTGCAAAAAGGCCAAGTCATCACGCTGCCCGCCAAAGCCGGTGAGGCGCGAGCGCGCCGCACGAAGGCGGGGGCGCCGATCAATCTTCTTGACCGTGAAGTTGCGGCAAGTCCCTCTTATAACACAAGGCCGTCTGAAGCGCCTTTGCGCCATGCGGCGGTGACGGCAGTGCCTTTAAGTGATTCCCCTGTCTCTGCCGCGCCGGAAAGCGAAGCGCCTTCCTTGTCCGCGCCGCCGGTTCAAACTGCGCCGACGACTAAGTCTGCGGCGCAGACGAAAAACGGGCTGCCTGTTTTCGGCTGGCCGGTGCGCGGCACGATTATCTCGGTTTACGGGCCCAAGGCCAAAGGGCTTGACAATGACGGCATCAATATCGCCGCGCCCAAAGGCTCACCTGTGCGCGCGGCGCGGGATGGCGTGGTTGTGTATGCCGGCAGCGATATGAAGGGTTTCGGCAATCTGGTTCTCTTGCGCCATGAACAGGGCTGGGTCACGGCCTATGCGCATCTTGAACGCATTGTCGTGAAAAAGGACGACGAAATCGCCAAAGGCAGCTCTATCGGCACGGTCGGCACTACGGGCGGCGTCTCAACCCCTCAGCTTCATTTCGAGATCCGCCGCAACGGCGTACCTGTCGATCCCGAGCTTATGATTCGTTAGCTTTTATCCGGGCGGCGAGGCTGTGCGGATGGCAGGGATGGCTTCGTCCAGCGCTTTTTTGAAATCCTGCGTGTCTTTTTTGATCTGGGTTGTGGCCTCGGCGCGTTTTTGGGCGTGCTTTTTCTTTTTGGCCTGCGGCGGTTTGGCGGCTTTCTGCGCGGAGGCCGTCTTTGCGGCTGTCTTTTTTATGCCGACATTTTCCACTTTTGTGCTTGAAACGCGCGTTATGCTTGTCCCTTTGGGGCGGTCATAGGCCGGAGATAAGGGGCGCTCCGTAATCCTGTCAGCCCCCTGCCCTACCCATAAAACATCCGTAGCGCCTGCGGGCACGGTCAGGCCTACCATAAAAAAACCCAGAAAAAAAACAGAGGCCCCTTTGATCTGCTTCATAGCGTCAGGTCTCCCAAGCCGCAGCGTGATTTTTGTGCGCACAAGCATATAGCCATTTTCATGGCCAGTCTGCCTGATTTGCGCCATTATAACGAAGAATCAACCCCTGAAACAGGCAAAAAAGAGACGCCCCCGCCTTTTTGTTATTTTCTGTGTTTGTATTCCAACGCAGCCTCGCTATGATAGGCCCCAAGATTTATCAGGAGGTTTAAGATCATGTCCGTTTTTCCGTTGCCACGCGCTTTAAAAGGCGCTTTGGGCCTTCTTGTTTTTGGGTTAAGCCTGCTTGCTTTTTCGCCTTTAAGTCTGGCGCAAGAGGGGGAATCTGCGCCGGTCAAGGCGGCCCTGACTCCGCAAGGGCAATTTATTCAAAAGCTTGGCGATAAGGCGCTTGCCATTTTGTCGGATAAAACAACCTCGGCGCAGGATAAAAACAACCAGTTCCATAAAATGCTGCTTAACGCCTTTGATCTTAACGTGATTGGTCGCTATGTGATTGGCCGCGTGGGGTGGGCTGTTGCCTCGGAAGAGCAGCGCACGGAATATCAATCGCTTTTTGAAAAGCTTGTCGTTCAAATGTATCTGGACCGCTTTGCGCTTTACACGGATGAGGGGTTTCAGGTCACGGGAACCACCCCTGAAAGCGACCGTGATACGCTGGTTAACAGCCAGATCACCCATCCTGACGGCTCACCTCCGGCCAGTGTGGCTTGGCGGGTGCGGACAACGGGCAAGAAGATGCATGTTCTTGATGTGATTATCGAAGGCGTCAGTATGTCCTTGACTCAAAACCGCGAATATACGGCTGTGCTTCAACGCAATGGCGGCGATGTCGAAGCGCTTTTGGATATGATGCGTCAACGTGTTGCGGGTAAATCTTCTTCCGACTCATGAAGGCTTTATGTCGTATTTTTACCGCTTTCTGACAACGCTTTTTGCGCCGCTTGTCGCGCTGTACCTGTTTACACGCAAGCGACGCGGCAAGGAAGACGGGGCGCGGTTTCAGGAAAGGCTGGGGATTGCCTCAAAGCCCCGCCCTGCGCCGCCGACGCGGCTTGTCTGGTGCCACGGCGCCAGTGTGGGCGAGGCTTTGTCGATCCTGATTCTTATCAAAAAACTGCGAGAAAAATACAAGGACTGGGTCTTTTTGGTGACGACCGGCACCATTGCCTCGGCAGCCGTGGCGGCTAAGGTTTTGCCGCAGGATGTCATCCATCAATATGTGCCTGTGGATCGCTGGTCTTATGTGCAGCGCTTTCTCAACCACTGGCGGCCTGATCTGGCTTTGTGGGTTGAATCGGAAATCTGGCCCAATATGCTGACGGCGCTGGCCCAGCGCAATATTCCGGTTATTCTTTTGAACGGGCGGATCTCGCAGCGCTCCTGCGAGCGCTGGCTTTTGGCGCGGGGGTGGATTCGCAAACTGCTTGGCACTTTCACGATTGCGCTTGTGCAGACGCCGGAAGATCAGTACAGATTCCATACTCTGGGCATGGACGGCGCTGTTGCCATCGGCAATCTGAAATATGCGGCCGAGCCTTTGGGCTATGATGAAAATGCCTACAGCAGCCTTGCCGCCTTGATGGAAGGGCGCCTTGTGTGGCTGATGGCTTCAAGTCATGAGGGCGAAGAAGAAATCGCCATTGCGGTTCACAAAAAACTCCAACGCAGCTGGCCGCAGCTTTTGACTCTTATCGCGCCGCGTCATCCGCAGCGCGGCGCGGCGATTGAGCAGCAGATTCTTGAGGCCGGTCTTTCCTGCGTGCGGCGTTCAAGTCAAGCGCCGCTTGAAAAAACCACGCAGATCTATCTTGCCGACACGATCGGCGAGATGGGGCTTTTTTACAGGCTTGGGCGCGTATGCTGTCTTGCCGGATCTTTCACTTGGGGCGGGCATAATCCTGTGGAACCGGCCAAGCTGGGATGCGCGGTGATTTTCGGGCCTTGCATGAATCATTTTAAAGAGATGGCGCAGGATATGCTTGAAGCCGGTGCCGCTTTGGAGATTCATGATGCCTCTTCGCTTGCGCGCGCGGTGATGTTTTTGCTGGCCGCGCCCGATGAAACGCAGGCGCTTGCCGCGCGCGCCGCGACTTGGGTCAAGCGCAAAGAAGGCATTCTGGACACAACGCTTGATATTCTTGATCCGTTTTTCCATGAAGCAGATTACAAGTTCGAAAAGGATGAATCCCTATGAAAGCGCCTGCTTTCTGGTCGAATCCTTTCTCGCGCCGCGCGCGGTTTTTGACGCCTTTGAGTTATCTTTACAGGGCGGGCGGCGTTTTTCGCGCTCTTAAAGCCAGACCTTATGAGGCGCGCGTGCCTGTTTTGTGCGTGGGCAATATCGTGGCCGGCGGCGCGGGAAAAACGCCCGTGGCGCTTGCGCTTTACAGGCTTTTGTCCAAAAAGAGGCCCAAGGCCAAAATGGCTTTTGCGGCTTACGGCTATGGAAGCGACAAGCCCTTTAAAGGGCCTGTGCGCGTGGATCTTTCTTTGCACAACGCGCATGATGTGGGGGATGAGGCTTTGCTTTTGGCGCAGCATGGCCCTTGCTGGGTTGGAGCTGCGCGGGCGGATGTTGTGCGGGCCGCTGCGCGGGAAGCCTCGCTCATCATCATGGATGACGGGCTGCAAAATCCGCATATCAAACCCACTTTGAATCTTCTTGTGATTGACGGTGCGGCGGGTTTTGGCAATGAGCGCGTGATACCGGCGGGGCCGTTGCGCGAGACGCTGGCGCATGCCCTTCCCCGCCTTGATGCCGCTATTCTTATCGGCGAGGATGAACATCACATTGCGCCGCGTATTGCAAAGCCTTTTTTTAAAGCCTCTCTTTTACCCGCGCTGCCTGCGGATTTTCTGACAAGGCCGGATGTTTATGCTTTTGCCGGCATCGGACGGCCTGAGAAGTTTTACGATTCCTGCCGTCAGGCGGGCTTGAATATTATACAACTGGCCGCTTTTCCCGATCATCATATTTTTACCGAGGAGGAAATCCTCACGCTTCATCAAGAGGCGGCGGATATGAAACTGCGCCTTGTGACAACGGCCAAGGATTTTGTGCGTATTCCCCCTGCTCTTCAACAAGGGATCAGTGTTTTGGATATTTCGCTTGTTTTTGAAGATCCCGAAGGGCTTTTGTCCCTTATCACAGAAAAAATCCGGCATGATTTCGAGCCCAAAGTGAAAAAGACCGCATGAGACGGTTTTATCAACAACGCCGTTTTAAGATCAGGTTTTTGCGCCTGATGGCTGCGCTTGTCCTGATTGCCGTTCTTTCTTTTGCTTTTCCTTCGGCGTTTGAGCCGCAGCGGCTTGAAGGGCGGGTTCTGAGGATTCTGGACGGCGATACGGTTATCTTTCAGCCTGACAATGGCGTTGCGGTAAGGCTTCGCCTTTCCAATATGGACGCGCCTGAAAGCGATCAGCCTTATGGCGAGGAATCAACGCAGGCGCTCAAGGCCATGATCAATCACGCGCGTATTACTGTGCAAGTGGAGGACATCGACCGTTATGGCCGCACGGTGGGCGTCATCTATCATGAAGGGCGCGATGTTTGTCTTGAGATGGTCAAGCAAGGCATGGCTTGGGCGTATCGTGATTATCTGAATGACGTGACCTATCTTTACCATGAACGGCTTGCGCGGCATGAAAAGCGCGGTCTTTGGTCTTTGGAAAAAGAACAACGTCGCCCGCCTTGGAACTGGCGGCGCGAGCAGCGGAAGGAAAGGGAAAAGATTCAACAGTTGTCATTGCGAGGCGGGCCATAAGGCCCAACGGGCGCCATCTCTGCGATGTTGCAGAGATTGCCGCGTCAGGCCGCCTACGGCGGCCTTCCTGCCAATGACCTGCTTATTTCACACTAACCTGATGCTTTCCATCCTGCCATTCAATTATCAGGCGGTCATTTTGTTTGACGGTTTGGGCGGAGCTGATGACATGGCTTTTTTCGTCATAGACAAGCGCATAACCGCGACCCAGAACGGCGCGGGGGGAAAGGGCCTGTAAAACCGATGCCAGATGTTCGAGTTTTTTCTGCGGCTGTAAATATATTTCTGTTTTGAGCCGCGCAAGGCGTGCCGCAAGATAATCAAGGCGCTGCGCCAGAGGCATGAGCGCGTGGCTGGGCTCCCTGATGGCTTTGGTGACGAAATAAAGCCGGTCTTTGCGCTCGGCAAGCATGCGGTTCAAGGCCACTTCCAGACGCATGGCCGCTTTTTTCGTTGTTTCAAGCAGCTCATGACGCACGGGGACGGCCATCTCGGCGGCGGCTGTCGGCGTTGGCGCGCGAAGATCTGCGGCGTAATCGACAAGCGTGGTGTCTGTTTCATGGCCCACTGCCGTAATCACGGGAATGGAGCTTTCCGCAACGGCGCGTACAACTTCTTCTTCATTAAACGCCATTAAATCTTCCAGCGATCCGCCGCCGCGCGCGACAATCAGAAGATCAGGGCGCGCGGCAAGCGCATTAAAACCCTTGATCGCCGCCGCAATCTGGGGGGCCGCGTCCTGCCCCTGCACCGCCACGGGCCAGATCAGGACATGGCTTGGGAAACGGTCTTCCAGACGGTGCAGAATATCCCTTATCACCGCGCCTGTGGGCGAAGTCACCACACCAATGACGCGCGGCAGAAAAGGGATTTTTTTCTTGCGGGCGGGATCAAAAAGCCCTTCGGCCTGAAGCTTGGCGCGGCGCTCCTCCAACATTTTGAGAAGCGCGCCGAGGCCGGCAAGCTCCATGGCCTCAATCACAATCTGGTATTTTGACTGGCCCGGGAATGTGGTTAATTTCCCTGTGCAGATCACATCCATCCCCGTTGCCGGTTTAAGCCCAAGCCGTGCCATCTGCCCCCGCCAGCACACACCGGCCAATACCGCTGATTCATCCTTGAGCGAAAGATAAAGATGGCCGCTGGAGTGAAGCGTGCAGGCGCCGATTTCCCCGCGTACGCGCACATGGGAAAAGCCCGTTTCCACCAGCCGGCGGATCTGCTGCGAAAGAGCGCCCACCGTGATGACCGGCGCATTGCCTAATGCGCAAGAGCCGTCTATAATTCGAGATTCTGATACCATAGCGCTATCTTATAAGGAAAAGGAAAGAGAAAAACAATGAAAGTTCTGGTCATTGGCGGAGGCGGTCGGGAGCATGCTTTATGCTGGTCTTTTGCGCGCTCGCCCTTATGCAGCAAGCTTTTTTGCGCCCCGGGCAATCCGGGGATCGAGGCGCTGGCGACATGTCTTCCTATCAAAATTGAGGAAACCGATAAAATCATCGCGGCCTGCGCGGCGCATGAGATTGATTTTGTGATGATCGGGCCCGAGGCGCCGCTATCTTGGGGTCTTGCCGATGCCTTGCAGGAAGCCGGCCTTATTTGTTTTGGGCCGAGCAAGGCTGCCGCGCAGCTTGAAAGCTCCAAGGGTTTCATGAAGGATCTTTGCAAGGATTATAACATCCCTACGGCTTCTTATGCGCGTTTTTGGGATGCGCAGAAAGCCAAAGACTATGTCAAAACGCAAAAGACTCCGATTGTGATTAAGGCGGATGGTCTTGCTGCGGGCAAAGGCGTGACGATTGCGCAAACGCAGGAAGAAGCTTTCAAGGCCATTGACGAAGCCATGGTTGAAGGCGCTTTCGGCTCTGCCGGCAAGGCCATTGTGGTTGAAGAGTTTCTGGTCGGAGAAGAAGCAAGCTTTTTTGCGCTGGCGGATGGGGAGGGGGCCATGTTTTTCACCTCGGCCCAAGATCACAAGGCCGTGTATGACGGGGACAAAGGCCCCAATACCGGCGGGATGGGCGCTTATGCCCCTGCTCCCAATATTGACGACGCCATGCGCGCGCGCGTGATGAAGGATATTATTTTTCCGACCATCGAAGGCATGAAGGCCAAGGGCATGCCTTTTAGCGGCATGCTTTATGCGGGTTTGATGATTACGAAGGACGGGCCCAAGCTCATCGAGTATAATGTGCGTTTCGGCGATCCTGAAACGCAGGTTATGATTCCGCTTCTCAAGTCCGATCTTTTGACGGCGCTTTATGCCACGGCCAAAGGTTTGCTTTCCACGATCGAACTTCACTGGCACGATCAAAGCGCCCTTTGCGTGGTGATGGCGGCCAAAGGCTATCCCGAGCTTTACGAAAAAGGCTCGGTCATTCGCGGGCTTGACGGCGTAAACGGAGATAAGGATGGCGTGGTGTTTCACGCAGGAACATCGCGCAATGACAAGGGTGAGGTCATAGCCGTTGGCGGGCGCGTGCTTGGCGTGACGGGATGGGGCAAGGATATTTTTGCGGCCAAGGAAAAAGCTTATGCTCTTGCCGCCAAAATCGACTGGCCTGAGGGTTTCTGCCGCTCTGATATCGGGTGGCGCGCAATTGAACGACTTAATGCCTCTGCTTCCTTGTCATCCTCGGGCAGCCGCGAAGCGGCTGAGCCGGGGATCTGACGTCAGATCCCCGGGTTCTTGCTTCGCAAGCCCCGAGGATGACAATGGGTTGTAACAAGTCTAATGAAAGAAGGGTTTTTTGATGTCTGAGACTGATGATGAAGAACAACGCCGCGCTCAGCGGCTTGACAAGATCACGGCGCTTTTCGGAAGCCCTTTTGACCAGACGCGCTTTGACAAGACTGATGATGCCGCAGGCATCAAAAAGCAGTTTGAACATCTCGCAAACGGCGATCGCACCGAGCATGAAGTTAAAATCGCGGGGCGCATTATGGCCCTTCGCAATAACGGCATGTTTTTGGATGTTCAGGATGAAACCGACCGCATTCAGGTTTTTCATGATCTGAAAAAAGCACCTGAAACGGTGCTTGCCTTGCTTGATCTTCTCGATCTTGGCGATATTGTGGGGGTTGTCGGCGTGATCCGCCGCACGCCACGGGGCGAGATCACGGTGGACGCTAAAAGCCTGACGCTTTTGTCCAAGGCGCTTTTGCCGCCGCCTGAAAAATATCACGGGCTTAAAGACATTGATACGCGCTATCGCAGGCGTGAGCAGGATCTGGCCGTGTCTTCTCAAGCGCGGGATGTTTTGCGCGCGCGGTTTAAAATGACGGGGGCTATACGCCGCTTTTTGCAGGATCAGGGCTTTTTGGAAGTGGAAACGCCTATGCTGCAGGTGATTGCGGGCGGCGCTATGGCAAGGCCTTTTCTGACGCATCACAATACGCTTGATATTCCGCTTTATCTGCGTATCGCGCCCGAGCTTCATTTGAAAAGAATCGTGATCGGCGGTCTGGCTGAAAAGGTTTTCGAGCTTAACCGCAATTTCCGCAATGAAGGGATGAGTCCCAAGCATAATCCCGAGTTTACGATGCTTGAGCTTTATCAGGCCTATGTCGATTTCGAGGCCATGATTGAAATAGCTGAAAAGATCGTTGAGCATGCGGCGCGCACTTTGCATGGCTCGTCCAAAGTTATGTATGGCGACAAAGAGCTTGATTTCATCGCGCCATGGCCGCGTAAAAGCATGGTGGATCTTATTACGGAGCATACGGGCCTTAATCTTTACGATGTGCCGGATCCTACGTTGGCCACGGAAAAAGCGCGTCAAAAAGGGATCAAGATTGAAGACGGCCTAAGCTGGGGGCAGATTGCCGAGTTTATTTTCGGCGAGCATGTTGAATCCCATATCATCCAGCCGACACATGTGATTGATCTTCCCAAGGAGATCTCGCCGCTTTCCAAGGCCTGGCAGGATCGTCCTCATGTGGCGCAGCGGTTTGAATCTTATGTCAACGGCTGGGAAATCGCCAATGCCTTCAGCGAGCTGAACGATCCGCGCGAACAACGCGCGCGTTTTCTTGAGCAAGCTGAACAAAAACGCAGCCCCGATGAACCCCCTCACCCTATTGACGAGGATTTTATCCAGGCTCTCGCCTTTGGTATGCCGCCTATGGGTGGGCTTGGCATCGGCATTGATCGGTTAGCTATGCTGTTAACCAACAGCACTTCCATCCGCGATGTGATTGTCTTTCCGACGATGAAGCCTTTGCGTTGATGGTCTTTTATAACTTTTACAAAGGAGTTTTCTTATGAGATGCTCAGATATAAAAACAGATTTCAAGAGCGTTGGCGTGTCCGCTTTTGGTGGTGCTAGTGCCGGCGTTTTCATGGCTGTTGGCTCCGCTATTTTTATGTCTTTGCATGCGCCTGAGTTTTATTTTCCTGTGGGCGGCTTTAAAGCGGGTGTTGCAGCGTTAGCCTGTTGTGTGGGCGGAGGTTATCTTACCTACAAGGCTCCCCGGAAAGATATCTCAATTGTAGCTCTGGTTGGTTCGGCTGCTGTGATCAGTTTTATTTCTATTACGCCGGTGGGCGGTTGGAAGCGGATTCTTGAAATAAACAAGAACGTTGAAAAGAGTGCGCTTGACGGCAAGCAGTGTGTCATCAGCAACGATCGTTGTGTCATTAACGGTCAAAGGTACAAACTGACTTTAGAGACCCCTTCTCCTTAGCTGTTATGTGATTGCAGGATGGACGCCATCGATTCATCGCTGCCGACTTTGGGACCCCAGATTTTTTCAAGTTCCTGGCGCGCTTCCTGTAACGTGCGCAGGCGGCTTTCGTGGGTGGTGGCGGTAAAGGCCGCCACGAAAGGCGGCAAGGCGAACATGATCAGCCATCCCAGGCCCGCCGCGCCGAACATGATAACCCATGTATAAGGTTCATGCGCGATACGCATGGCTTCTTCCATGCGCTGGCCTTTTTCCCAAAGATCCAGAATGAAAGGAAGGACTCCGGCAAGATTAAGATAGCCGATCGCCGCAAGCTCATAGCGATCATCCTTGCTGCTGAACATCCATGCGACAAGCGTGGGCAAAAGCCCCACGCATAAAAGAAAAGTCGGCAGGGCTTTGGGCGCGATGGCAAGAAGAATAAGAAGAAAAAGAATCTTCTTAAACCGCCCCTTTCCTTTTGCCTTTGGTGTTTTTTCTTTTTTGGCCATGTTTTACATCCCCAGCATCTTAAAGAAACCGCGCCCCAAAGTGACTGCGATCAACACAAGCGCGATCAGGCTTGCAAGCGTTGCCGCAACGGGGCGCCCGACTTCCTGCGCAAGCTTATCCCGATCGCGCAGGCCCGCTTCAAGCGTGGCTTCCTCCATCTTGATGTCGCGGTACATTTGCTGCGCCTGCATAAAATCACTTGTGTCCTTGGCTATGCGCGCGGGATCATCAAGATGCTGGAGCATCGCCGACAAGCTTCCTTTTTCCACATCTTTTTGAACCTGCGCGCGCACTTTTTCCTGCATCGGTTTGCTTAAAAAGCGTTTGATGCAGGCTTCAACCAGCGGAAACAACCAACCGCAAAGTCTGGGCAGGCTGTCGGGGCCGTAGCGATATTGCATCTCGCCGAACAAGGAAAGAATGGCAAGCCCACGGCGCAAAGGCACCTCGCCCGGCCCCATGGCGGCAAAGAGCGACTCGCTGCGCTTTTCCCGCATCACAAGAAAGGCGGCGATATGCCGATCCATCGGCTCGGAGTTGGTCGAGCCTTTGGCGGCCACGCGCTCCAGCGCCTCCAGCATATAGCGCGGCGAGACCACATATTCCGCGCGCAAAATCGGGCTAAGACAGGGCAGCGATGGGTTGAGCTCGTACAAAATGCGCTCGGGGCCGCCGCCGAAGGCTGTGCGCTCGATAAAGCTGCGCAGGCGCTCAAACTGCTGGCCCATGGGAACGTAATCAATCGGCGGATCGCGCTGCGCGTTGACCCACAAGGTTACAAGCTGCGCGGCGATGATCTCGGAAAGAATCTGCTTCATATTGGCGTTATCGCTTGTTACGGCTTCAATCAGCGCCGAGGCAATACCGGCAGGCATAACCGTCACCCCGCGATAACGGATGGGCGATGTCGGATCCAGCAGGATACAGCTGCGCGCCACAAGCTCATCGGCATAATGCGCGCCTTTGCCTTTTTCCCGCATGGTGTTCAGAAGATTTTGCAGGCTCTTGCGGCGGTCTTCATCGCCAAGGGCGCGGCTAAGCCATGTTATAAGACTTCCATCTTCAATGACTGCGGCGGCTTGTTCAATCTGCGCCGCCATCGCCATGGCAAGCGCCCGCGTATTCCAATATTCCTTGCCCGAAAAAGGAAAATGCCGCGAGGCGCGGCGCAGGCCTTCCGTGCTTTTGGGCGTAAAGCGCCGGCCACCGAGCCATTGCTCAAGCTCATCCGCGCGCCAGCGCTGGCGCATGTCATCATTCAGCAAACCCCGCAAAATCTCGATTTGCGAGGGAACAAGACGCTTTGCGCCGATCATCGCGCCGAAGGTTCCCTTCTCGATCTTGGCGCGCAGGATGGCGGCGTCATCCATGCCTTCAAAGGGATTACGGCCCAAAATCACAAGCGCCAGCGTGACGCCAAAGGCGTAGCAATCATCTTCATGCACGCCAAGACCGCGCGCGGACGGTGCGCACATGGCGCGTTCAATCGTTTCAAACAAGGCGGGCTGGCCTACGCCGCAGGGCGCTGACAGTCCGTCACCCAGCTGCGGCGGCGAAGCGCTGGCGCTTTGCCAGAAAATATTGGTCGGGCGGATGCCGCCATGGACAAAGCCCGTGCGCCGGAACTCGGCAAGCGCTTTTATCATGGGCTTGATAAAAGTTTGGGTGAGCGTGTCTTCGCTCATCACAGGATGGGTTTGATCGAGGCTGCTCCAGAAATGTTCGGCGCGCGGGCGCTCGTAGATAAGCGTATAATAATGCGCGCCTTGCTGCGGCCATGACACGACGCCGGCATCGATGAGGCGCAAAACGCTCTCAGTATCCACGTTTTTCATGGGCGCCACGCTGTCCGCGCGCGGGTAAAGTCCGCGCGAACAAATGATCCCCATCAAAGGCAAAGACCCGTCTCGGCGCGACTGGGCCGCATAAGCCGCGCCGCCTACGGCATTAAGGCCGGGCAATGGCTGGTCGGGGTCAATAAAAACACGCCCTTCCAAAGACAGGGTATTGTCTTGCCCTTTTTGGTCTTGGTCAGCCTGCGCCATGGGAAAGAGATCTCCTTATCTCTCAAGCTTTTAAGCCTTTTTGTCTTTTCTTTTAGCAGCTAAGCCTCAATAACCTGTTAATCCGGCGCAAGTTTCTATTCTTCTTGCGAGAAAGGCCTCGAATGCGCTAAAACCTCTCTTCGCCAAGTCCCCTTCGTCTAGAGGCCTAGGACATCGCCCTCTCACGGCGACAACACGGGTTCGAATCCCGTAGGGGACGCCATTTGGGATTATGAGGTACCTTCTGCAAGGCCTCGAAAGGCTTTCGCAAAGTATATCTGAGCGTTGGTCCTTCCATCTGCAAGTTCGAAAACACAAAACCCAACATCTGCCGTTTTTCCTCGATTTTAGAACAGACGAATGTTTCTGCGCTGTCTGAGAGTGTAGTAATGACT
>Ga0123354_10003722_pt1 | contig 21216 bp, 10 predicted proteins | sample TergutLab28metaG_2_FD_97872 | JGI IMG/M metagenome (GOLD analysis project Ga0123354, IMG submission 97872) | Labiotermes labralis P4 segment gut microbial communities from Petit-Saut dam, French Guiana - Lab288 P4 | ecosystem: Host-associated > Arthropoda: Insects > Digestive system > Gut ... | reverse complement strand
TAAAGCAGTCCCGTTACAGGCCTGGAGTGGCCCAGAGGGTTCCAGGAAGTTAAGGTTCCCAGATTTCATGACAACGGCACAGGATGGTGGTAGGTTGTCAGCCTTACGCACCGGCCGCCTTTAGCCCCAGGAAATACTCCTGGTACTCATTTCTGTTATAGGCTGTGTCGACTCCAGGGCCATAGAGCGATCGGAAGGATTTTATGTCAATGAAAAATTGAAATGACACCTGCCGATTTGTAGCACAGCACCTTAACCGCAGTCCCCGACCGATGTGGGTGAAATTGGGTATTGAAGACCCCCACGTAACGTTACTCAGTATCTTCGAGTTTCGTCAAAATCAGTACACAGAAAGGCCTACGTTACATTTTGGGTTGGTGGTGTGTGTAAATGAAACTTGGCCCTGTTTTCTACAAGTTTCAACCGATATGGATAAAATTAGATCCAGAACCCGCTACAGAACTTTAGCGGATCGTGCGAGTTACGTGAAAGCGGCACAGTGAAAGCCACGCCTTACGTAGGGGCGTACTGTAATGCTTCACCATGACTGCGACATCTATAGTCCGATTTGGTGAAATTCGGTATAAGAGATCTGAATGTGATGCTGCTGAATTCATAATAGTTTCGTGAAAATCGTTGCTTGGGAAGAGTACATTTTTATTACAGGCGCAAATGACATTATGTTGAGTGTGTACCGAGAAAATGGGTGATATTTCGAAAGTAAAGAACTACTTGGTAAAGTCTGTGTACCGCGCGGCATGGAGGACACCATTTTTAGTAATTACTGTAAGTTTCTCAATGTTTCGTGGGTAAAAACTGACTTTATTATTCAACGCAGCATCATCATCTGTAGGAGAAACTTCTATCCGAACAGCCTCCACTCTGAAATATAGCCAATTATTTATTACCAGAGAATCTAGATGTCGACAAGAACATTTCTATTCTGGCAGGTTGAGAGTCGTTCTTTAAAATGAGGCGTATTTTTTACAAATAAGCGGCCCCGCCCAGCCGTCATGTGCCTGTGAAGGGAGTGTGCTAAATATATTGAGAACAACACTGGCAATATAAGTGTCCGCAGTAGGTCATAAGTTATAGCGCTAGAACATTCTTAAGACAGATTCAGGGATGTAACAACTTCGGCGCGGTGGAGGTGGTGGTGGTGGTGGGGTGGTAGAGTGCTTAGTTAGGCTTGTCCGATTCCGAGACACAGGAGGTCACCTCTTTTTTTTTTTTTGCCTTGAAACAACGCAAATTTAATAGCAAAGAACATCAAATTTGAATGCTATTTTTATTTATGAATCATTCTTATCTAATTTTGGATAACAGAGTAAATACAGCCATGTATTTCTGTAATTACGTCATGTATATAATAAAATTAATTTAACATCTGATAATCTTACAGTACATGCGACTTCTGGTAACCAATATAATTCTGAATCTTGATTCAAACTTCCGCCGTGTTCTGAATGTTGTACGCTTTTTGTTTTGTTTTGTTTTGTTTGTGTGTGGGGTGGGGGGTGATTCTCCGGCGTCTGAATTTTACGTGCCGACGGTTCAGAACACTCTGTCTGTTCCATCTTCAACACCTATGAAGACAGAATAGAGTGTTCCGAAACGTCGGTACATAAAATGCAAACGCCGGGGAATCACCCAAAGGAAAGAATACAACAAGTCTGAATCTACTCATCTATTCGTTTGAAAACTTGTATGGTGTTAGATTTGGGGGTGTTTGGGATGAGCCCTCTTGGTGGCAGCAGAACATAAGCCGTAATACTTTGGGGACTGGCCCGCAGCGCGTAGGCCTATATATCACCCCTTGTCGGTGGCTTTGAATACAGTGGATTTCCGCTGTCAATTTTACCATTAGCCCGCATGGTACCGTCATGTATGAAAATCAGATCAGTTAATATATCCCTACCGACAGCTGTCCATTACCAGTTTCTTGTCAGTAATTACTTGCACATTCTTCTGAGAGGCAGTGACAGTTTACGTAATGCAAGAAATAGGCTACTTGGAAAATCTAGGCTTAGACGGCAGAAAAATATTCAGTTATGTCTCAAGGAAAGAGGTAAGCTATGAAGTTATGAGTTATATTTATTTATACGTGATTTCAGGCTTCTGCCGCGAAGTAGATGAGAACTGAGTTCCTCTGGGCTATTACGCACCGTTTAGTAGTAATTCCTTACTGACGTTTCGGGACAATCTATTCCCACTACACGCTGCGTAATAGCCCAGAACAGCTAAGTTCTTATATGCATTTAAATCAACACATAAACCAGAGGCTGTCTTTTGTAAACAAGGAAATAAAGTTACGGAATTTTAGGTTCACACAGCGGTCAATATACATTTTACGGCTTTCAGGTAAATGGCGCCATATAAACACGACACCATTGACCTGAATGCGTTAATCTTAATTTGATCAGCCTTCGGGTTACATAGGGTAGAATTTCTCTACAGGCTGAATGGCTACTGTCTGTGACACAGATGACACAGGCTCTGTTACATTCAATTAAATGTACATGAGAAATAGCCAAAACAAGCTGTTTTCCTGCAACTCCGCAGGTCTGCTGAGGGCGCTCCTGATTCTACACCCGGTGCCGGCGGCCTACAACCTGGGGAGGATGGAGCCATTGTGGGGGGCCCCCGAACCCCACAACAGATCGCAGCTCAGAAGAGGTTACAGCAAACCCAGGCGCAAGTAGATGAAGTGAGTCATACATACTTTACACATATCGATTGTTACATAAATGAGGTAGCGTTGGACTTAGCTTACCTGATGTATTATATTGCCCTAGGTAGTGGACATTATGAAGACAAATGTGGAGAAGGTGCTGGAGAGAGATCAGAAACTGTCGGAACTGGACGACCGAGCAGGTTGGTTATAAACATGCATATAAGTTACTGCAAGCAAGTACTGAAAATATTACTGGCAGTTGGTATGGAATTGGCGATAGATAACGGAGATGTTATAGTTGATATCGAATAATTTTATTGGTTTAGGGTTCTTTAGAAGTGTTCACATCCCTGCGGAGCCCCTGTTAATATCGCTCTATCCGTCCGTCTGTCTGTCGGTATGCATGGAATAAATTGAGAAACGATGGACAGGTGCTCGTAAAATTTGACACTGGGTACTTAACACTAAGATTAGGAAGTACACACCGATTGTGTTCAACATATGACAACAATAAGCGATGTCTTACAATAAAAATTCGACAGACGTGCAGTCAATGTCTACGTCCTGCATAAGTTGCACGAAGACCCATGAATATTGATCGGCGTGAAAATATTTGGAAGAAAGCTGAAGGGGCAAAAAATTAAAATTTAATGTTTGATTCGCTTCTTCCTTATTTTTTGGAGGGAATTTGAAGAACAATCAAACACGCCAGAATTTTTAGGATACGCAATGTTTGCTCAATTTTTAAATTGTTCAAATAAAGACAAAGTCCCTGCCCGCGCCATGAAAGCACAGAAGGGGAGTGGAGACATAGCTACATTTATTTTTAACCTCGGCAGACGACTGGTGAATTCACGCTCCGGCCGTTTTACCACCGATAAAATAACTACGGTACCCATGCAACAGGAGGTTGGGCAGACCCCTGAGTCGGTCTGGACGTTTGGGATAATAAAAAAGGAAACGCTTGTCTTTGTATCTAATGAAATACAATCTGAAAACTTACACGTTGCTTTTAATATTATTCAAATTGTCGTTGTTGAATGTCAGCTGCATCGACAAGTTGTACTTCTAAACACAAATTTTTAATTCTTTAATTGTTATTATCTATACTGAATCGTTCATATCTTGTAATCCTCTAAATAGTATGTAAAAAAATCAGTTGATACCTCATAGAAAACTCTCCGTCTCATTTAACAAGGTCATTCTCTTAATTAATTTTAGAGGAATAATCGTTGTTAATGTAACAAACAACAAAACGCAAAATGCATTGTGTGGGCAGGCAGAATTCGGACTAGATCACGTGGAATATTGCAATTGACAGGTTTAAGAGGCCATAATTAAAGTTTGTGAAATGTATTATTTGTGGTGAGTAACTCACTACTTTGGGCTACCGAGTTTGAAAACTTCCATATTTCACTAAATATATCACATATGATGCTCATACCTATTTCCGAGGGGGGGGGGAGGATAACTTCATTCCGTGTTTCAGCTACCAAATTTCATGAAAAGGTCAAGAGCGGACAGAAATTCTCTATTTGCTACTTGATTGAAGCGAATTTCATTATGTTAAGGAGAAGAGATTTAATCGGTATGTTCGCTTTTCAGATGCCCTGCAGCAGGGAGCATCGCAATTTGAGCAGCAGGCTGGCAAACTGAAGAGGAAATTCTGGCTGCAAAACCTTAAGGTGCGTACAAATTCTCCGAAAATTTGGCAAAATTAAGGTACTTGAGAATAAGAATACAGCATATAACATTGTCTTCTTAACCACTACATTCTTTCTTCAATAATGAAAACTTAGTAACGATTTGCTTTTTCCAGATGATGATCATTATGGGAGTGATTGGTGTGGTGATATTAATCATCATTGTATGTGAGTAATAGCCATATTCTCAGTGTAGTAATAATAATAGTAATAATAATATACACTAATTATGAGTATTCCAAGGGTCACAGTTTTGCTTTGGTTGAAACTGCACAGTCTACCCACATTACAGTGCCACATGGAATGTGAGACTGTGAAGCTAATTTGAACAAGACAGGCAATGTACATGTAACGTAACAGTGAGGTACGATTGTGCAACCATTGTTGCAGTGAAAAAGCAATAAGTATTACACAACCTGAGTGTGAGTATTTGTAGCCTTAGGTATCCAGCATGCAATGTGCATGCGCCATATTTTCATCTGTGGCCTGCGCCACTCTACAATATTTTTAAACATTATCTCATAAACGGCAAGATTTAAAAAAAAAAGTTACTGAACACAAAATGAGTGTTTTGATTTTCTCTACAACTTTTGTCTGAAACATTTCTCATTCTAAGAAGAAATGAGCGGGATATTAAATATATATATATTCACATAAAGTACCCTTTATTCTTGTCTGATTTTAATGAAACTTGAATTTTATTAACAAATTTTCGAAAAATCCACAAATATCGAATTTCGTGAATATCTGTTAAGTGGGAGCCGAGTTGTTCCATTCGGACGGACGGACGGACAGACAGACAGACAGAAAGAATGACAGGCGGACATGACGAAGCTAATAGTCGCTGTTCGCAATTTTGCGAATGTGCCTAAAAATACCCCCCTTACAGTGCTACAGCTATCTAAGTCTCCATCAAAAAAGGATTCCTTGAAATGTTGGCTCAGTAACATGCCAGTCTTACATGAGTGAGGTGAAATGTTTATTTCTGAGGTTCTTCAGTATTATTACACAATTCAGAACCAATTAGTCAACCAACCTCGTTTTGTAATCACTTGTGTAAAAGACATTCTCGCAGCACACCATTTCTTTTGTAAAATAACGCAGGTTTGAACTTTATCAATAAACTTGCACAGTTTCAAAATCAAAATCTTTATAACTTCCATGCGTAAATGTTCAACTTTGCTAGTGCAGTCGGTGCAGTAACTAGACTAAGGACTGGATGATCCAGGGTTCAGATTCCGGTGGGGAGAAGTGATTTTCTCTCCTCCAAAGCATCCAGACCAGCCTAGGGGCAACCTAACCTACCATTTGATGGGTACCTGGGGTTTTCCCCCAGGGGCAAAGCAGCCGAGGCCATAAGTTGACCACTCACCTTCATCTAGTGTTGAGGTTAAGAATGAATGGAGTTTATCTCCTTTCAACCTGCATGCCTTTATGGCTTGTGCAGTTTCCATTGGCAGTGTCCTATCCACAAAGATATAAAATACATGGCTTTTTATACTGCCCTTGTTTCATAAATCATTCTCTGGGTGATGGACATGATTTAGTACCATATGCTGTAGTGAGTGGTCATGCCTAAGTTCAAGTGATAATATTCTGGTTTCTCACCATGAGCCTCAGGTTCAATCCCAATTGACTTCACATGAAATTTGTAGCACATAATCAGCAGTTGTTGCTGTGAGTTTCTTCTATTTTTTCCTGTTGATAATCATTCAAACATTGCCCCATTATCATCTCTGGCTCCTGCGGAATGCAATAGCCCTGGCCAGGCAGCACACTGCCACACCCTCAGTCTTTAAGTTCCAGCCTTCTTTACTTTGACCCAGCATTTGGCTTGTCACAGAGTAAGCAAGTTACGCTCTTTAAGCTGATGTTATGAAGAGTAAGTACATTTGGCTATGTGGCCTCAGGAAACATTTCACACTGTGTAACTGTTCAGGTGAGTGTTTTGAGAGGGCATTCAGGTTCACAGGAATCCCAATGAGTGAACAAGAATTTTAATGGACTGTGTATATGGACTTGAGTAAGTACACATTAGTTTATTTTAATTTAAGCCACAAAGTCTAGACTCACTCATCTTTGTAACTCCATATTGTCATATCTTTGTTTTTTTTACATATTAACAGTTTCTCATTTTAGATTACTTAACATAATATTGATGAGTCAAATTCCCCTTTTTTAATAATATCTTACCAAATCAAAACAACTATCTATATTCATCTACTAAATTTTAATTTTCACAGTTTTAATTTTGCTTGGTGTGCAAAAAAAGAAAAAGAATCATGAAAAAAGGTTATTTTGTCACCTAGTTATGTTATACACACCATTTTCTTTTGACAGTTAACAATGCAGTCATACAGGAAGTAGAACAAAGCTTTATCCTCAAGTTGCATTGTTATATATATATATATATATTTATATTTATATGTGTGTGTGTGTGTGTGTGTGTGTGTGTGTGCATATCAGTGACATCTGTTACAGATTCAGTATGAATTGCTTAAACTTCCAAATGGACTGTAGAAGTGCCTATATCATAACAATTAGATTAAGGAAATATCCAAGTTAATGAAAAACCATGCACAATGACTGGTGATGCAATAACTATAATTAGATTGACTTTCAGCTGATGATTACATATTATTCTGTTTGTTCTCTTCTTTCTTTTATAGTCAACTTCATGTAAAAAATACCAAAAAATGTTAACGAAAAACTCACGAACAAAACAAATGTGTGCCACTATGCTGCCCAGGTTAGAAACGTCAACACATTGGATGTTGCCTATTAGATTTGATTGTGTTTTTGTGTGTAAGAGTTGGCCTAAATTACGTCCCATGAGACAGAGGGACTCTCAGCTGTGCACCAACATTCTCTATTAAAAAGGGGGTTGTATTTCTGTTAGACCACAAAAATAACATGCAAAACCCTTAATATTTTTAAAGTCACAAATATGGGATTTTATGGTCTTATCTGTGTCTCCATCTGCAATGAAGTTCAAAAGATATGAATACTCTTAATAATTTGTAAGTCCCGTAATGTGAGATTATATCCATTATATTTTGTCATTAGCAAAGTTTCTCATTATCAATATCCTTGTGAACAGAATGGCCAAGACAGTTTGTAGGTAATACAGGGAGGTAAACTGGAGGGAAGAGCATATAGCTCATGGGAACTGTGGAAAGGTGAAGCCATGGGATTTCTTGCTGTGGCCTTTGTATAACAGGTTTTGGTTCACATGTTGCTAATGTATGGAACACATTAGTCAAGTTTGGGATGCATTTCAGTAGGTGGACACAATGTAAACATCAAGTGAATCCTGGAGCATGATGTACAAGAAATTGCCTCACTTTGTCACAGATATCACATAAATAAAACAGCTGGAAGAACATTTATGGTAATCTCATTAAGCCAGGAAATAATTACTGATTTGGCATCTGTTTGTTCTTTACATGTGATAACAGATTAACCCCTTCAAATGTGTATCTGGTAATTCATTTTATAAATCCATGGTTATTAAACAATAAGAGTAAGCAATTGGTGACAGCTAAGGGACTCTCATTATTATTATTATTAAGAAAATAATGCAGTGCTTCATATTTTATTCGGTTACAGTTTCGTCCTTCAAGTGTGATTTTCCTGTTGCTTTGTGTATGTTTGAGAGAGAGAGAGTATGTGTGTCTGTTTGCACATGTGCGTGGGTATTTGCTGAAGAGCAAATGGCAATGTGAATCTGTATTCAGCATGAAAGTAAGTGGGACGTAATTTACAGCCAGTTGACTAATCTATGTGTCTATCTCTATCTGTCATTGGCATATCTGTCTCTCTCTGTTCCTCCTTCTATCTGTCTTAGTGGCATTGTCACAAATACAAACATTATTAATAAGGCAGATCGTCCCAGCACAATTCTGTTAGTGACTAGAAACTCACATACACATTAACAAACTAGTGTCTTCTGTGTTGACAGGCATTTTGCATATCACAATACAGAAAACGCATGCAAAATGGTCATGAACGATATGCTTAATTTAAATCTGTCCATACAATATGGTGCCCTGCATATTTAAGAGACAAATTTTTATATGCTAACCATTGTGTGCTTACTCCATTTCACTAATTAAGACCAAAAGTATTTAAAGAAAATATACACACACATGCCTGTTGCCTATGTTAACCTAACAGAGCATAATTTAACTTAACCCAACAAAACAAAATTTTAAGCAGCATAATTACACCAAACCAACCTAAACTAACCCCACATATCAAAGGATGCACATGTATGTCTGTAGCATGCAACAGGTCAAAGCCATATTTTTATAAAAATTTCACCACAAACTACATTTGCTGTGGATAGGTATCTCACAGTGTTGCATTATGGTTATCTTGAATTCAGTGTGACCAACTTATGAATGATAGAAGAATTTGGAACATACATTGTAGTTGCATATACTTATGATACTAAGCAACAAGTGACCAATTATAGATAACAGAGAATTATGTACGTTATATTGCCTTAAAAGTTTATAAAATTTGAATAATTAAAAATGCTTTATTTAGTTTTTAATCTATAATGAGAAACTTACAGTTTAGCCACACTACATAATGACAAGGTTTGTCACATGCATTTACTTCCTATTCTCTATTACACACAGATTTTTAGATCCATATTGACATATTTTATAGTAGATCTAATGTTCATTTCTACTACACATTTAAAATGATCCAATGCAAATATCACATGACTGTGTTTCCTCACAAGCAGCCATTTTTGTTAACACTGTATGAATAACAAGAACTCTTTGTAATGTGATTCTAATATTGTGGTTCCCAATTTTAAAAAGCCAACCTGCTCAGATCAAAGGCTAACAAAGTCCATGGTTAGATAATTAAAGTAGATGTAATGAGAATGGAATAAATTCTTATCACAACATGAATTAACTAAGAAGCAGATACAAATACTGATCCCAGTAACATACAAAACACTTTGAAATGCTCATTCAAACTTCTTTAGTGATATAACATCACTAACACAAAAACAAACTGACTATTGGACACTCTGGTCTTGGTACATAGGATATTTCTGTTATAAGTACTGTATGTGTGGGAATCTAGTAGTTTCAAAGTAAGGCAGAGGAGACCCGTTGACAGTATTCTGCGTTTGATCCCCACTCAGAATTTTGTGCAAGATTTTCACAGACCACGTCCTTCTGCCACCCCTTTCCCCAATTCCCTGGCTTGGTGCCCTCATTAAGCTGCAGGTCTCTTTTGCAGCCTATTTTGCTAATAATAATGCTGTCATTAAGGGCAACAAACTCTGTGCTGTGGGTAAAATCAATTTAGAAACTGATTCTGCGGCTTATGTAGGTCACCAAAATCCAGTAAGGACAGAGTCCATGCCTGCAGCACTACGAATGAACCAACCTAACATACTGCAAAATGTTAGTTTCTGTATCTTCAGGGGACAAACACGCACCAGAAATGGAAGCTGACAAATCACATGGTTGCATTTCATATGTTTCCAAATGTGAAATATTGTTAGAACTGTTGGGTTCCACATGTCAGAACCCCAGTCTTCAGTGTAGAGATGCATGTCTTCAAATTAGATGCCTTGGCTGCATTCTGGGGAGAAGGTGGTTGCACAAAATTGAACCTTGTGTACCTGAAGTAGAAGTTGGATAAAAGCACATAATGAGGAACTCTACATTTGGCATGCTTCAACAAAATATTACTGAACTGATTAAATCAAGAAGATTGACACAGATCAACATTTAGAATGCATGGGAAGTAACAGAAATGTGTCCAACATATTGGTCAGAAAACTTGTATGAAATAAAATCCTTGGAAGAACTTGGCATAGGTGGAGGATAATATTAAAGTGACCCTTCAAGATACAGGATGTGAATGTGTGGATTGGATTCACCTGGCTCTCGACTGGGTCCAGTAACATGTTCTAATATACTTGTAATGAACTTTCTGGTTTAGAGAAGATGGAAAATTTCTTACACAGCAGAGCAATTTTAACTTCTCAAGGACTGCTTCATGGAGTTAGTATGTGAAGTAAAATAAAATTAGTTTAAACATAAATTATGTCACACTTTGTTAGTGTCAGACAAGGAAAGCAAAATTTGCATTGGACCATAATTTTGATAATGCATGATAAACTTCTCTATTTCTCATCTGGCTGCACTGTGATATTTTATTACTTAACATTCATAACGCAAAATATTTTAGCATACTTTTCATATATTTTAATTATTTTATTTACTTACAATTGTTTTCTGAAGTTAACTTCCTTAAGACAACCTTCCATTAAATTAATAACAACTCATAGCAATTCAGAAAGTCACAAAAAGAAAATGAATTGCACTGCATTATGGCCCCACTACACTGCAAGTTCTGAGGGTACAGAATTGTCTTGGGTGGTCTCCAGTTGACCATGTGAAAAGCCTGTTGTCAAACAGGAAAGCAAGTTAAACTCTACTGAGGCCACAAAAAGAAGTCCCATGGACACTGCTGATGATGGTTCTCAAGTCTTCCCACTCTGTACTTACTACTCTACTTCCCCCTAGCTCCCTCTGCCATCTTTCAACCAGTCCAAAGCACACTCACCAATGTTCATGTGAACAGAAGAGTTGGACTGCAGAGAAGTGCGCTGGAGGGAAATTGTAGGATATCAAGGGAGATGTGGGATTGATCCATAGGAATCCTTTCTGTGGCTTCAATTGTGCACGGTGCACTCAGTGGTTCACCGTGCTAGACACAGACTGAAGGCAACAATACCTTGAATTGCAACTTCAGTTGATACAATGTCACGTGAATTCTCTCTCTTGTGTTGCTTGAGATTGTGATGCATGTGAAGTACATGTGTATCTGTCTGTGTGTTTGTGTGCATGTGCATGTTATGATGGAATGTATAATCAATGACAATAACAAAACAGAGTCACTACCAGTTTCTGTTGTCATAGTGACATGATGAAATTCCTGCATTCTTGGAAATGGACTTACAGTACTGAATTCCTCAAAGCAATTGTTTGTTTCTGAAGAAGCATAATGGTTCCCTTCCTTATTATTGCTGGTATTTTGGAAATAATCATGAATTAATTATGAAGACAGTTTCTAAGCTCAGTATTGGCAACTGTTTATTTTGTGGTGTTGTATTAACATGAGAACTGATGGGGCATTTCCATGTAGCTGTGCAACTTTGTTCCTTTCCCTGGTCTTTGTTAGTTAGTAATTCTTCTTAAATTATAATTACAAATATATTTTTTAAAAATCATTCATACTTCAATATCAATAATAAAGCAGTTTTTTGTATGCCCAATTGGGAGCATAATAAACAAAGTAATTTTGGTTTGTAGCGTACTGCATATTATGTTACAATATTAACCTACCTATGAACACTTAAAAAAAAAGGGCACAATTTTAGGTTGTCACAGTAGTGTCGCTACAGACTCAAGTCTTCTTGATTGTTATATCTTGTCAACTAGTAAACAGTTACCAGTTATTACAGAGAAAAAACCCAGAAGATTTGAATTATCAGCAGTACCACTCTAAGAGGTAATTATTTACTGGTCAACTGTTTTAACAGCACAGAAAAACTCACTATTCAACAAACTGTTGATATATAGAGACTCATATTCAACTTAGATTTCTTTTGCTATACAAGCTACTAGTAGTGATGGGCTTATTATTATTATTATTATTAATATTAATAAAATTAAAAAGGTTTCATGAATACCACAGATCACATACATACTCATATGATATGAAAATAATTTTTAAAATTGTGTACTTAAATTTCAGTACTAAAAATTGTAAAAAAAATTATTTTACCATAAGCTATAAAAGACAAATATGTTTTGGTGAAAGTATAACTGTTCCTGTGCCCACCAGCAACTGTAAAGGTCTACTGGGAGAATGCTGTGACTGCTTGGTTCTTGGAAACAGGCCTTGGTGCACATATTGGATGAAAAACTGGGTGGTCATCAGTTATAATCTGGGTGTAGGGCAAGAGAAGACATGCATACAAAATATTGCTTGGGAAACCTGAAGGGAGAAAACCACTTAGTAAACTTATGAAGTGATGAGAGAATTCAATATTAAAAGGACCTTAACAAATTTACATGCAAGGCTGCAGACTGGATTCATATCACAGAATAATCAATAATGGTCTCTTGTCCACATGAACCTTTTGGGTTATATTGAAGTTGAGAAATTTGAGTAGCTCAGCTCTGTTCCATGGAGTTGGTTAGATGTGTAGTATCTCATGACTGTACAAAGTTGTTGTAACTTTAGTGTGACGCATCTAGTGTGTCTATATATGTTCATTCATCCATTAACCTGTTTATGCAGACATTTTGATCAGAATATGTTGCTTATGATGCTGCATGTTGTGCCTGTGGAATGTTGTTTTCTTGTGATTATGCTTCAATGCTCAACCAACAACCAGACATCATCGGTTAAAACCATTCTCAAGAGAATGGCTATTTTATCTTCCTTCAGAGTCATCTAGGTGTGTTCACACAACAGTACACAGGTTTCAATATGTCTTCTATGCAATTTTGTATACATCATCACTAATGTTCATGTACTGGAGAAACAAATCTAATGTAAAACCCACTCATACTACTAATCAGAAATTGCATATCCATTACATTAAGTATGAAGCATTTAAAAAGTATTTTGAATAAAAAACATAAGTCTTAATAATATCTAATTCTACAACACATATCAATGAGCAATCTTGGAGAAAGTTAATGATGGTGCTTTTGAGTTTCATGTAAAGTAGTGTGTTGTATTTGACCAAGACAAACCAAAATTAAATTACTGTACACCCGCAATACTGAATTTCACCAATGTTTATTCAGAATTATTAAATTAACATGCACACAGATACGATGTCTCTAAATTGTATTTACTGTATGCAGTTTGCTTTAAAGAAGGAATAATAATTAAAGAAGTGATTCACACAGAACAAGCACAAAGACCTTTATTCAGCTGTGATAGTCTTGTTTTCTCAGTCAGTAACACAGTTTATTAAACTTCAACAAAATACCAGCCTCTCAGGTTAAGAAAAGATGTTTACTTACAGCCACTAGCAATTCACATCTCATAACCTGATAGTGTTCATCCAACATCAAGTGATTATCTCTTACATCCACGTATAGTGCAGAAAAATTTCCTTGGATTCCGTAAGTATTGGCACTGTAAAAATTTATGAAGAATATATTTAACATAATCAATTTGTCCTCTACAAAGCAATATTTTTACAAGATATCTTAAATACTTGTAAAAACTATCCACAATAGTTGGTGTTTTACCGTATTTTTTAAAAGTCACGTTTTACAAACTTCCTCTTCTCTACGTCTTCTCTCTTCTGGCATGTTACACAGTGTTGATTGGTAGTTAATTACCGATGTTTCAGGACAGCCTATGGGTCCCATGATAGGCTGTCCCACAATGTCAGGAACTACCAATCAACGCTTGGTAAAATTCCAGAAGAGCAAAGACCTTATTTAGACTGTGGTGGAAGCATGAATTCTATTCTCTATTTAGAATTATTCTCATATTACAACATAATTCCACCTCCTTGGCTTACAATTAGCAGTCCAACAACAATGGATCTAGGAAACCTAAGTTCTAATCCTACTAATTCACACAATTAGAAAAAGATTTTGGAGAAAAATTATATCACATACAAAAAAATCTACACTAACCTCCATACAATTCTCAGGTCTATAATGTGTGGAGTGTTACACCCATATTCCTTATGTTGCATTCACAGTTTGGTGCTCTGGGTTAGGACTAAGTTTGCCTCGTAGAGGTTAGGATGGCTGTTTTAACTTCTTCAAATTCTTACATACTCTCCAACACAAAGCCCTCAGTGCACAACTATAACCTTACCTTTTCTGCATAGTTCATTACCTGATCAGAGGTCTAGACGAATTCAGATATTACCAATAGCCTTATTGCATCTAAACCTGTCATGTTAAAAATGCGCTTATGTAATTACTTTATTAAAATAAAAGTGGATGAAAGTCTATCCTCACTTTTTTCCATTTCTACTACTAAAACAACGCATGTGATTAAATCAGTTTTTCAATTGTTGAGCCATATCACGAAAGACGTGTAGGCTATAATCAATCTGGACCTACTGCGAAGCAAGCAACTAGGCATGTTTAGAAACTGTGTGAATATCTGCACCATCATAATGAAAATTATAAGTCAAAAAGCCCAGCTGATATATGAGTTTGAGGCATTTCAAAGTTAATGTTATATTGTAAATTTGCAGACTTGACTTTTACTGCAAAATGTTTACTTTTTCTGACTTCAGGGCCCCAGTCTATTCAGTAATGTATAATCATTAAATAAACAAACAAATATACAACAGTTTATGTCTGGAATCCAGTTCCTCCCATCTGCTTTAAATCACTTCAAATGCCTCTGCTGCTAAGTCTCTGTGAGGCAAAGCCCCATCTGAGATGATGAGGCAAGCAGCTGGAATTACATAACAGGAACTTTAGGAATACTACTCACACTAACTGTGCACAATAAGAATAATACTTCTACCAGGAGTCAAAATAAACATCTTTAGATCTGTACATTGATTGGAATCGGCTCACTACAAAAAAAAGTACATAGGCCACAACTCTGTTGACCAGTTCAGATGAACTTGCTTGTAAGTGCACACTGTAACAACCAATTTCTCCTGTGAGTGGCAGGCTGAAGATGTTTTTCACAACTGTATCAGATCAGTAGGAAAAGGGAGAGTCACAGTGGCCATAATATGTGTGTGTTTTGTGTGTTGTGTCCAGTAGTTCCATTAGACTGATGTTTCATCATCAGAGTATATAGCTGACATGTTAATGTTGTACTGTGTTAAAGGGTGCAACCTACAAAATTTCAAATATTGTTTGATGACAGCTTCATTAAATATCTTTCACTTTGTACTAAGACATATAAAACATGCCAAAGATGTAGAATGCAGTTTGTGTTCCCTTGAGCAAACATTACTGAACCTTTTTCAGACAGTAAATTCGCATATCCCTTGTCAGTAGCAACTTAATTTTTATACTGAACTGTCTATTTTCACAAGAAATGTGGAGAATGAAATATTTTATCAGATTGAAATGCTATACTTATTGACTGTACAGAACAAGATTCTACAAGCAGAAATTGCAGGGTCTTCTTCAAGTGCTTCTAATCTGAACATGACAATGTAAGAAATACCGCACACCTCTATGGGGGTTTACATATTCCACGTGGGTTCATGTACCCCTGGTCGAGTACTGCTGCCCCAAGCTAATCTGAAATGAAAACACCACACTGTGATGTGGTTGGGAACCTGGAACATATTCTGCACTTAACCTTAATTATGGAATGATACAAAGAGTAACAGCAAGTCGTTTTGTTGCTTTGCAGTGAAGTTCATGCCTGAGTCGAATCCAGCCAGTCCACCCCCAGTGTATAACTCACAACAGCCAGCAGGAGGTGTTGTTGGCAACCCTGCTGGAGGAACAGCCCCTGCCACTGGCGCCTTCGATTCCAAACCTTCAGCCTAAACTGCAAACTGCTGTGCCTGTTGTCAACCTCTTGGCATCACACCCTCAAAAACTGATGAGTGAACTCGAGGCTCTCATGTGCTAGAAATCAGCATACACAACATACAGTACTAATGCCAACAGGTTGAAAGGCAAAGGAAATGCCTGACATTATTCTGTCTTACTTTTCAAACATTAATGATAGGATTTTGGAAAGCAGGAAGGCATGGTACAAAACTTGACAGTACAGGTTGGGTTGCTTTGGTTTATGCAATAAATCCTCCCTCTTTACACAGCCTTAAATTACATGCTTGTTCTCATCACTTCTGCACCTGGGTTCACAAATGGCATGGCACTCTTCTATAACAATGTTCAGAATGGTAAAAAAGAAGCAAAATTGCCCCTTACAGATAGGTAAATGTAGCATGAGGAAGCAACTAATGGAACACCAAACACATATGGGTGTGATTATCAGTAATTTGCAGCATAGTTTTGTTTGGGTGTGCTACACAGCATTATCTCCTGTACAGAAAACTTTGTTACTTACTCAGTGTGAATTAAATGGCTGTCACATGTGACAGGTGTTTCAAACAACAATTGTTTTTCTGTCGCTTTCAAATAGCCTTGCATCTCATTGTATCTCTACTCAACAGGAACAGTTTTATAAATAACGTAGCTTGCTTAAATCTTGTGTAGCTTGGCACATGGAATTGTAAGACTGCTCAGCTTATAGCAGTGTGTCTTCTCATCTTTTAAATAGTGTATGTATAGATCAGAGACATACAACTGAAAAACACTAGTGGCACTCCCATTTTCCACAATTTATTGACAATATTGTCTGCCCTGTCCAGGTAAAATAACTCTCCAAGTAAGGCAAGAAGAAAACACCAAAATTCAATTTTGTTTGTTTTCATGGCACTCGGTTGTCTTAATTCTTGGGAGGATGTGCACTGATTGAGGGTGAAGCACGTGCCTCTGGTATCCAGGGGTTGCAGGCATGAGAATGCCTGATAATGCATCCCACAACAAAGGTGTCAAGAACATAATCAATCACAGATGGCACAATTTGGTTTCTGATTTTGAGTTTGCTGTGCATGCACTGAAATTGACTTGTTGCAATGTTCTAAGATACAGCATGCTCCCAGCCGCTCAAGCAGTAGCATGGCATGATTTGGGACCAATCCTGTTGAAAGGGGACCCAAGTTCCAAGAGTAAAAAACAATGAGTTGGTGACACTGACATAAATTTTAAAATTCATTCAAAACCTGTTTTTCTGACAAAGTCCAATACCAACAGGTTGGGGGTCCTGATCTGTAATGTGACACATTTGTGTAATTTGCGTAATATAGCTTAGGCGTTGATTTGTTTTATCAAAAAAAACCATGTTTTGTAACAAGGACAGAGAAGGCCTATGTAACTTAGCAACCCTCGGATCAAGTCACTGCATAGTTCCACTGTGCCCTGCATCAAGTGGCTTTTTGTTCTGACTCCATTCCTTACATTTTATTTCAAGGAATCGATTTGTGTGTTGAAATATAAATAGTTTATTTATGAGACGTGTGACAACACTATACGTATTATCTGTATTATTATACATAGTGTGAACATTTTCATGAATTTCAAGTACACAAGAACATGCTGTTTACCATATTCTTTCTTTTTTTCCTATAAGATAAAGATGATGATGATGATGATGATGAAGATGATTATGATAATAATAATATTCATGTAATATTTGTGTATAGAAAAAAATGTAAAGTTAATACTGATACTGTAAAGATTAGTGTGTATAAATATTAAATACAGCATTTGTTTTATTGTGATACAAATATATGATTTCATACTTCCACAGAACTCTTCAAGCAATGGCTCATAAACTGCTGAGCATCTTTTTCTTCAGGTTTCTCCTCATTTCTAATATTGCAAACTATGTAGCGCAGCAGTGGCTATTTATTTATGTACATATGATTCACTCTGCAACACAGTAATCCTGGAGATACAGCATCAAATGGTGGGATGATAAGTGAATGGTGAACTTGAAAGACTTGGGAAGAAAGCAGTCACGGAATAATTTGAAGTATTATAAAGTCATGTGTCTGCAAGAACTAAGATGACTGGTCTACATGCTGAGGTATGTGTTCCTCTTCCAAACACAAAGTTGGAATGCTGCTCACTACATATGTTTATGGAATATGTACAGTGGTTCACTGTGAATATTTTTAAGCAAAACAGTTGATTTACAAGAGAAATGCTATGAAAGACAAGCCATTAGATGTCACCCCCAAAATCACACATCAGGAAATAAAAAATGGAGATTGTGTGGAACACAGATGTCATTCTATGTGATGGTTTCTATGCAATATGGATATTATAACATGGGAACTTAACAACAGTTCTGTTTCGTACATCACAGCTGACAAGTTCTAAGAAGTTTCCTATATTCCTTTGATGCCTATGCCTCAAGTAAAGAATATATGTAAGGATACAATTTCTACCAAAGAAAGCTGTCTACATTAGGAGACCAAACTGTTCATGCAGTTTAGAGAAATAATGTTTATTGTGAGAATAATATGAAATTCCTAAGTACAATGTGTAGGCCAAATGAAGAATTTTTAATGTTAAAGCAGGCAGTACATATATTTACCACTCAGCTTTAAAAGACTAGTACAAGTTATCATCACTAGTCAGCACCAAGCAAAATTAATCTGCCATGTGTGCTTGCATGACTTTATTTTCATTTTCACTTTGCAAACCAACAAGCAGACAAGAGTGTAATATTAAAATGGATCTTAAGAAAATAGGATTTGGATTTGAAGGTACATGACTGTCACTCATAGCTACTAAACAAGGACCCTGTAACATTAAACACGTTGGTCTGTAATAGTTTGTAAATTGGCAGGATGTTTTCACCAATCTTAAAAGGCACAATGTAAACATCGCACAATTCAGAATTGGAAAGGTTACTACAAGAGGGGCATTCTCGATTCTAATCAAAGGCTCTAAAATGAAGAAAATTATTTATTTATATCACTGTATGCCTTGCCTATATACATTCCATTCACTATAATAATTACAACAATAATATTATTATTATTATTGTTGTTATTATAAAACAGATACATGTACTTTAAACTCACTTGTAGTTGTAAGACACAAACTTTACTAACACAAATACAATGAAACAAAAATTATAGAAGCTGTGACAAAAGTAACGAGGCAGGAAACTGTTCCAAGTAGTATGTGCACCCAAAATACTGAAATTTGTAACAATACAGAAAATACTGCATCCTAAAATTTCCTCTTCTTGGTAACAGTAACAGAAAGTTTAATTACATAGGGCCATGGCATCCTATATTCATAATATCATACATAAAGAGAAGATGAAGTGCAGCAGGTGGGGCACGCTTACTGGCCATACACATTCTCATCGCTGTAAGCAATGTATAGGAAGAAGTCTTCTTCATGATGTTCCTGAAAACAAATGGCCAAAATGAGTCATTCTGTAAGTCATGACACTATGACCATTTTATTTGATGTACACAAAACACCACACCAAAGTTATGTTAGTCTACTATCAAGTCTGCGCACTAATTTATGAAGAATACAGTACAGCTGTCAGTAGCTGACAGCAGTTACCTGGTACAGCAAGCCTACTGCAGTAGTGTTGCTGCTGGGAACATCATTCAACCTGTACATATAGTCAATTACTTAATACCTTTTACCTGGTATAGCAAGCCTACTGGACACTGATGGGCTTCACAGCAGGATCCCTGTTAGGAATCAAACCTGTCATCCAGTATGAATGCATAGCCAGTTACTAAGAAGACGTTATTTTGTAAAGTGAGAAATGTGGTGCTATAAATCAACTATCACTCAACCTGTACAGACATCCAGTCACTAAGTAGACATTACCTGGTACAGTGAACCCATTGTGGCACTGGTTGGCGGGATCACATTATTTACAAAGAAGAATAATGCGTCCTCCGGACGTAGGTGGATTCTCTTCCTGATGAGGAAGTAGAACTGGCCAACTGTCAGATCTGAAGGAACCAGGTATTTCTTCTTGTCCAGATCTCCGACTCTTGCCTTTGGGGCTTTCTCTACTATCACCTATACAGACGGAAGCTATCACAGACAACAGCACTTTATCATGGCCAAAACGAACCACACTCCTACACCAATGCCTGAAGCTGATCAGTACGACTGTGCATTACCTGAGGAGGATATTTAGTATCAGGCAACATGAAGGAATGGGAAGAAAAGAGTTGCATTCTGTTTTATGATGTGATATCAACATGTTTGGTAAACCAAAAGAACTTCAGGGAGGACAGCCAATACCTGTTTTTATGACATTCTGGTTTCTCCCACATAAGAAATCAATGCCAAGACAAACATTGCCAATGCCTCACCCTCTGGCACTTGCTAGTAAAAAAAATAAGAGTTACAAATGCTCAGTACAGCATTGGATGATGGATACTAAGATGTTGAAAGAAGTTCTGCATAGTCAGGAGCCTAAGATTCTTTACCATTACAAAAGCCCAACACTAGACACTATCCACATGCAGCTAAATCTACTAATCTTTAGCCCTTGGCCTTTTAAATTCCATGCTCCTGCTGCAGTCAGAGAAATGTTTAGTTTAAGTGCCCACTATTGTACAATTTCTCTTTTGGATGAAAAGGAAGTACATTACTGGGATAGCACAGTCCCATCTGTCTGTTAAATGTTAAGATCACAGTTTTTCACGATGCAATGCCATGCGGTTTGATAAACAGGTACCAAGGTTTGGGAGAAGTCTGCTTCCTTCATCATCAGGATATGGGACTACTGCTTCCAAAATGTTGACACACAATTACTACACATCCATCTACCCTCCTGAGGACAGATGATGGGGGTTCATCTGAAACTATTTTACATACCTACCAAATTACAAGGTATCACATCCCAGAAAAAGATCATCTTCATCACAATGTATGATGTCACATGCCACACAACTGTAATTTTAATGCCTATCACAACCTGACCATAACTACTGTCAAACAGTTAAATCTCTACATATAAGATACAACCGTATCAGTCAGAAACACAACAGTTTTATTACACAAAATGCTATTTTACAGTGACATGTTTTGACTCTTTCTGAGTCATCTTCAGGCCCTCTAAATTACAGATCCAAGGTTAACGATGTTTAGAGTGCATTCTGGGATCCCAAAAGCTTACAGTAGACAGTATAATTGTTGCAAGAGTGTATATATATATATATATATATATATATCAGTATATTTTAAGATATATACAACAGATTAT
>Ga0123354_10003721_pt1 | contig 21217 bp, 7 predicted proteins | sample TergutLab28metaG_2_FD_97872 | JGI IMG/M metagenome (GOLD analysis project Ga0123354, IMG submission 97872) | Labiotermes labralis P4 segment gut microbial communities from Petit-Saut dam, French Guiana - Lab288 P4 | ecosystem: Host-associated > Arthropoda: Insects > Digestive system > Gut ... | reverse complement strand
TCTTTTTCCTATTAAGCTTTACATTATCAGAGCCTGTTCCAGTTTCAGCTATTATTGATAACTCTTTTCTCCAGCTGCTTATCTGTTTCTGCATTCTTATTTTCCAAAACGTAACATCTCTTCTATTTTTGCTTCTTTTATTAGGCTCATTCAATGTTTGTGTCATAAGTGTGGCTGCAGCGTATATCAGGTTGTTTATATCTGTTATGTTCATTTCATCCTCTTCTAAAAGTTCTTCAATTACTCCATTAATTTCTTCTTGAAGCTTTATCAATTTACTGTTTGTTATTATTATTATTATTATTGTAATAAATTTCGGACTAGGGAAGCATGAATATTATTTGTTGTTTTTATACCAGCAACAATATCAAAATAAGCTCCTTTTAGTACAAAGACAGGCGCTTTTCAGAATTACCTGCTGTCAAGGCGAGATGGTAGATTTAAAAAAAAAATCACTGGTTTTATTTCCAAAGAGTAATTATTCATTAATTAACCTACAACAGCCTTCAAATAGTCGAAGGTAAGAGTGTCACTTCAGCACGGCTTCTAAATAACTGTTAATATGAATAAACCGAATGCACTGAACCGCCAAATAAGATTGCCGGAGCTGCCGGCAAAGTGCATGCTACCATCATCTTACCTGGTCTACAGCTCTCTGCAGAAAACATTCAGCAACATGAAGAATTACACATTCCTGTGACCTACTTGAATTATACAGCCAGCTTTATATAAAAATGTAATTTATGCATCTCACAAAAGTCATACTATTATAAGTTTCTTGCTTATTTAACTTACTAATTTAAAGCTGTCGACACAGGACAACGTTAATTTTGACAATGTTTTTAGGTGCTACCGACGTTTCAAAAGAAAACGCTGACTCCATCGTAGGGTTTAAGTGAGGAGGATGAGCAAAGCGTCAGGTTACTTAGGCAGAAGTTCTTTTAAACCCACTGAGGGTAGGGGGGGGGGTGATGTTTTATTTGTAGGCTACGTAATTACAAATCTTGAATTGATTACATGGCTCTAAGTCTTCACACAGCAAAATAGTACGTGACAGAGAACAACAAGATGCACACTTTTTCGCATTGATTTACTCCAATTAAACTATCCTCTACATGTTTCGAACAAATAATTGTTCATCATCAGGAGGTTATTTATGTACACGCAACATATAGCATTTTAACATGCATCTATAAATTTCCAATCATATCGTGTTAGCGGCTAGACATCCCATAGATGCTTGGTAAAATACTGTATGCTGTGTGTACAGAAATAACCTCCTGTTGACGAACAATTATTTGTTCAAAACATGTAGAGGATAGTTTAATTGGAATAAATTAATGAGAAAAAGTGTGCACCTTGTTGTTCTTTCTCGCATATATGTATCACGACGCATGGTTCAGAGAATGTAAAGGCAAAACAGTAATTCAGGTAATAAATACTGTTCCAGAAATACAGAAGCAGACAAAAGCAGAACGAAAGGCAGGATCATTCAGTTCATTATTACACCGTTTCATGGCACTGCTTCAGGTTTAATTCCTGGTAAGACAGGATTAAAGAAGGAAAGGAAGAAAGGAAGAAAGAAAGAAACAAGGAATTTGAGGGATGCCGAAGAATCACTTTCTTGTATGTATTTATTTAATTTACCTGATTCAAACTTCCTAACAAAGTAATCGGGGCTAAACCCTTAGACTGCAGATTTCAGGGCGTTGTTGTTGACTTAGTCTTTTGCAGCTAGATTTCTAACAGCGCCAGTGTCGTCCATTACCTACACGAACTCCACACGTTCCGGTCCGATATGATCCCCAACATATAAGCGTGCGTTCGGCGCAGAATGATTAATTTCGTCGACTGGGTCAGTATTTTTATTATTTCCACAATTAATTCCCTGTTATTATGGAACCCGAAGTTTCGTTACTGCCATCATAAAAGCCTGACATTTGACCCAGTTCTGAGTCATCCGAAAGATGTGCTGGAGGGGTAACACTCGATCATATTTATAAGGAACCCGGATTATAAATGTGGGTCCGCAGATCAGCCATCGTACCCTAGGTTTCCCAATCGAACAGATTAATTCAGCAGTAATTTTTAGATGTTCCCGAGCTTAATCCCGTTTTGACTACCGGCTATCTTCGTTTAAGGTAATCGTGTTTTTACACAATACCTCTAGGTAAATATCTGAATATTACTTATCTTAAAAGAGGCTACAACCATCTCTTAACCACTTCTTACAAACCCACTGTCATCTTACTGAAACCTACAAAAACTGTGTACTCGAAACAGAGTCATGAATTTAAAAGTCGGTAATTTTTATCGGTATCTACAAGAATTGACCGAAAGGTTTCTTTTACCCATGTTCTGACCGCTTTCTTTCGACCGGTCTTAATTTTCACAATCATCAGGATAGCAATGCTACCAACTTAGGGTGCTTTACAAACCCGCATATCACTGCAAATTTCCTGCGCTTTGGTGATCTGAAAAGAATTCTCTGTTTGTGAGTGTCTGGAAGTGATATCAAGTCCTTTATTTATCCAACTAATGCATGCAAATTATTTTAAATTTGCGAAGTGTGGTCTGATTTCCAAGGACCGAGCTAACTGTGTGATCCAGACTGTGACCCCTTGTGACAGATTTCACCTTGCTCACAAACCAGTTTGGCGGTCCCAATGGCCATGCGATCTAAGGCATAGGTCTACAGCCGCTCGCCTACTGAGATTGTGGGTTCGAATCCCACCGGGAACATAGATGTCTGTCTGTTGTGAGTGTTGTGTGTTGTCAGGTATAGGTCTCTGCGACGAGCCGATCACTCGTCCAGAGAAGTTCTACCGACTGTTGTGTCGTTGTGTGTGATCTAGAAACCTCGTGAATGAGGAGGCCCTGGCCCACTGGTGGGGCTGTTGGGCCAAAAACAAATAAACAAACAAACAAACAAAAGCCAGTTTCACTGGTACGGAGCATATTTGCGTTTACTTACTCAATCATTTGATTCCAGGTGGAGCAGCATACAAACAAATTCATCCCCCAATCTTTAAAAATCAGAACCAAATGCAACTTCATTGTGCAATCGGGTGATAAAATGCGTAAACTGTCTATGCTTCGTATGACTAATGCACGGTCGGTTTCGGGCACACGAGACGGCTGCATCTAACTTATATAACACCATCGAACTTGCATAATTCCCTTGATTTACACACCTTAGTTTGATTTACGTAACATTTGGACAAATGATGAAGATTTTATGATCATCTGCAGGACTAATTTTTATATCTTTGAACTGATTTCATTTAGTAGGCAGTCTTAACGGAGAAAATCAATATCTACCTCAAATATTTGCAAAATGCAGTTCCAAACGTTCCTGAAAGTGGTGGAATATATTAACTGGAATACTGTCTTTAGACGTTTACTGACCCGTCGATTAGGAAAATCTCAAACTGGCGAACCTCAGAAAGTAGGTAGGTAAAAGTTCACCCTAGAACAGGCCACGAAGGCCCAGAGTGGGAATAATGTACTTTCTTAAAACTCGGCGGTAGATGGGAGTGGGTGGTCAGGCCATTTCCCGGCCGCTTTACCCCCGGGGAAAAAGCAAGTACCCACATATAGGAAGCTGGGTGGGCCCCAGGACCGTTCTGGACGTTAGGGGAAAATCTCGCCCCCGCCAGTATTCGATCCCGCACCATCCAGCCCGTAGCAAGTCGCTATACCGACTGAACTATCCAGGCCCAGGATAGTAGGTAGGTCTGCTCCTTTAATCAACGGAAGAACAACAAAGCCATCTTCCGAAATTCCGTGCACTTTATTGTGCAGACATAGAGCACACATAAAATATGCCGATGACAGTTGACACAGTCCCATTTCTGTTTGTTCAGGATCTGAAATCAGTCCGAAACCTCAACATCGCCGATAACCGTCATGTGCCACTCATGAAATGTCCGTTCTGTGAAGACCATACATACAGTATTCATCGAACCGCTGAGATAAGATTTTCATTCTCCCCCCTCCCACAGAAGCCAGTGTCTCATTTTTTCACCTATCATGGCATTGCTCTGACCACGTCGTTCCCACGTCTAAAGCGCGTGGTTTCCAAGATGTTGCTCTAAATTACACTTCTGACGCAACAGCTGGAAAATCAAAACTGAAGACAACGTAAAAACAAAGAAAGACGTTGGCAGTAAGAACACGATACGTCTTCTGACAACTAGGGACAGGGGGAAACAAAATGTAATCACGCTTTACGACAAAGCCCATCAATCTCCCTTTGTAATGCGTGTCAATGCTTCATGAGACTATAATAATGTTGGACTGTCCTTATCGAAAATTTTCTGAACCGTACCAATTTTTATTTATTTCGCTTGGTTTATATAACGACACCTTCAATATTTCAGAATATAAGAAAAGATTAGTGTACGATCAGTACATAAAGAGCTGGAAAGCATGTAGAATCGGCCGTGGCCTATTTAATTTGTTATGCCGACATTCAGCTGGAGGTACAAAAAAAAAAAGACGAAAAATCCCGGTTGGAATAACTGGTCCCCCGGGTCCAAATTTGAACTTTAAGTTTCCCTAATATAAAATAGGACTAGTAACCCGTCGAACGCGACATTCGATGACTCACCTAAAGATATAGCGTTTCAAAACTTGTACAACCGAACCGCAATGGTAGAGGTCGCTTCGTTACAGCTCCCCTTATTGTTTAATCTGCACTGGCAGCAATTAATAGTCCCTGAATTTAAGAACACCTCAGAGTCAAAGGGGAATCCTCATTAACGAAAAATTAAGGTTTAGGGTTGGTATGTATGTCTGCAAATTTGGATGTCATTACCATTAAGGTAAAAAAAAAATGGGATTGAGGTGCAATAGCGTAGCTGCTGGCTAGTATAAATTTGGATCGCATTTAAATAATTCGTTACGTTGCAGTTGAACCTGTTGATAAAAGCTGCCATCCTATTGGTTGGTCGCGCGTACTATAAAAATGACGGTTATACTGCTGAAATACTCCCTGTTCCGAAACGTCAGAGAAGACCTAGAATTATGTTTACCTAATATAAACAAGATAGGAAATATTTACTTCCTACCAGCACACATAAAACCGTTAATCTTTGTTGCTTCACATTCAATTGCAAACTGCACTATGAACGCGTGTATGACATAAAGTAAAGTAAAGTAACGTAAAGTTCACTCTAGAACAGGCCACGAAGGCCCAGAGGAGGAACAGAGGTATAGTTCTCTTTGTTTTACCTCGGCGCTAGGTGGGGGTGGGTTGTCAACGCCACGCAACGCTCCAGCCGCTTTACCCCCAGGAAAGACCCGGCACTCGTTGTATAGGAGGCTGGGTGGGCCCCAGGACCGTTCTGGACGGGTGCGGAAAATCTCGCCCCCACCGGGATTAGATTCCCGGACCGTCCATCCCCTAGCCGATCGCTGTACCGCCTACGCTACCCCGGCCCACATGCGTGTGACATACAATCTTATTTGTCAATTCATTATCTGACGGTTTATTATGCCCTTAAAACAGGATAACTTTAAAATCGACAACTTCGAATACGAAAACATCACACCAAATGCAATATTTGCATTTAATTACGTTACAATTAATTCAGTCACTGTAATCGATATGACACTTTTAAAAACGACCCTGACTGCTCATTTAGATCCTTAAGTAATGAACCATTAAAATGGACCTACAAGAAACAAAACTGCAACGTCCTTTACATGTCAATTCGCCACACTGACTTGAGGAAATCTGCTATTTTGGAAGTGGACAGGCATGGGAGTTCACACTGTTCATTAAAACAGGTAAAAGCAATCCCATTACAGGCCTGGACAGACCCTGAGGGTTCTAGGAGGTTGAGGCTCCCAGATTTCAAGACAATCGGCACATGTAGGTGGTAAGTTTGTTAGCCCTACGCACCGGCAGCCTTTAAAACCAGGAAATATTCCTGGTACTCATTTCTGGTAGAGGCTGAGCCAACCCCAGGGCCCAAGTGCAGCCGACAGGATTATGTCAATGAAAATTCCACTGACACCATCGGGAATCGAACCCGCGACCTTCCGCTTTGCAGCGCAGTGCCTCAACCAACTGCGCCACCGCGTACCCCCACTAAAAAAAAACAGACCTGCATAAATAAGAATCGTTATTTGTGACAACTCTTGACAAAGATACAGCAGAGTGAACTGCAATGAGCTGATCTAATAGTTCTAAAATGCACAAATAAATCTGTTTTAGCCCTTAAGCGAGGTAATTTTTGTACTGTACCAGTTTTTTCTGAAATATTATGATTCACGTTTCACATAAGCATTAAAGGATAGTACAGACTTCAAAACATTATAAAGATAGAAAATAACTTTTCTGTGTAAATGAACTGTTGTTTGAGATAACATTTATCACCAACTTACATAAAAGGCACAAAATTCAAAATTGTTGGCATTACCCAATACAAACAATTACACAACATTTTATGGGACATTCTTACTTGCATCCACAGACACCTGCACTTTATCCTACATGTAGCAGGCAGAACACCTAACATGTATTGCCCTAGTGCTATGCAGGTGCACATCCCTTTAAATAAATTTCCTTCAAAATAAATTTTCCTGCAGGTAAATTACGTAACATGAATTTAGAAACATTTCTGTGAGTGAATATTGCTCATCAGACACAAACTAACACTTTCTACAGTCTACTTTACTGCTGTGAGATTAAAAATAAAATACATAATTAACTGCAGAACATTTTAAGACATAATAACCTGTTTCTAGATATATTCATGGTTACAGTTGCACCATATGATATTAGGTGAACAGTGAATTTGTAAAAGTTACTTGAGTAAGAGCAGAGAATAAAATAACAAAATATATGCGCACACGGTGTTGGACCAAAAAAAATAGATGTCAGTCAAAAATTCTGTATCTTAGGTGCCTGTACTTTGAAGAACAAAATGAAGTTTACTGATGTGGCGCTGAAGTTTCTTTGGGCTTCAATAATTGTTTATGATACATGATTCTTTTTACACAACACAATCTAAAATTAATTCTAGCCCTTCTTAACTTCCCTTAACCCTACTTTTGGCTGTACACTTTTTAGTGGGCTATATATCGAATACTAAACCAGAAAAATCAGGACTATATTAAAAAAGAACAAGGAAAATGTACATGAAAATAAAGAAGCAGCCTGCTGGTGACAAGGGAAAAGAAAAATGATAGCACCTAAATGTGGAATTGAGAGAGACACTTGTCGTTATTGCAGGGTTATATAATGTGCAATACTTATTGAAAATAGAGAGTAAATGAGGGAGATAACAAACAAATGTAATTTTTCAGATATAATTTTGAGTATTATTTCACAATGCTTAGTTTAGTTTTATTCTCACAGTACTAAAACTCGATAGGCTGCTATACTGTCATACCCAGGACTGCAAATAGTCATGGATCATATGATCATGGGTTTAGTACATACTTTGAAGTGAGAAACAACATGTGTTGATTATACACATGTGTTAAAATTACTGGTGTATGAACACACACAACCACCATAAAATGTATTTTTGAAGCTTTGTGACTAAATTGCTTTTTACTATATTCATATGTGTTCTGCTCCTATGCATGCAAGCACACATTGCAGGGATTCAAAACAAGGGTTTACGAGCTCACACTTCCCCATCTTTGTATACAGTGGAGGCTTCCATTACATTCAGGCATAATTTTAAAATCATGAATGCAACGCAAAAATAAACCTTTAATCATCATCATCATCATCATCACCATTAAAGTTATATTTGCCATTCATGGAAATTTTATGTATATTTAGCAAAAATATATCTTCTTTTCTTGCAGTCATTCCAGGCAAGGACTTCTGACCATTTGATTTTAAAATTGACAGCCATGAACCTAGCATTACCCTTTGTCACATTTATTACAAATACATATAATTAGAATACATGGTATGCAGTTCAAAAACCAGTACTTGACTTTACATAGTTTTGTAGTCTATCAACATATCTTAAACATTTCTCATTACTCAGGAGAAAAATACAGTAATTAGAGTTGTTATTAATAAGCAAGCTGTAAAATCTGGCAGCACAAGAAACTACCAGTCACAATGGCTTCTGAAGTATAGATGACTGCATAAAGTTCATTTCATACAAGACAATATGTAACCTAACATCATGAGTACTAGGATATGTTTAGGTTTTGATGCATTCATATCCACAGCAGTTACTTACTTCTAACATACTTTAGTTCAAATTTGTGCAGTTTATTTTTATGTGATACATTTATTTTAACAAACCTCCATCCTACAGAAAAGGTCATAAAGTTAATTGCAATAAAACACACTATTGCCTACATGGTGGTAACATACAAGACTACTGCCTATGTGGTACTAACCATAAAACAGACTATTGCTTTGCGGTACTATCAAACAACAGGCTATTACCTATGTGCTACTACCATAAAACAAATTATTGCCTATATTGTGCTGCCATTTTCTTGGACTATACCCGTTCAAACTTCCTTCATACACACGCAAATAACCTAAAAATTCATATTTCTGTGAGTGTTAAATTTATGGAGGAATTGTATGGAATGCTGTATTATAACTCATCACAAGCAAATATGCTTGCAATTCAGATAATACATTGCATCGCCTATAGCGTAGAATAAGCAGTTACTCACGTGCAAATATGCTTCTCCCCTTTGCATTGGGATGTCCTCGAGTTTCACTTCATTTCCTTGCTTTTACCAAATTCCACCACACACGTATTTATGTCACAGTTCTAATATTGCTTCTGACAACACTTATCTTCTCTGATACCTTCAAAATTTTAGTTATGTCGAAAACCGGACACTTTAACAGCAGCATAACCTCAATATTGTACCACGCACGACCAACCAGTAAGCTGGCGACATTTACCTACGTAGTCCATACCAGAGCAATGATTGCTTAAATTCTTCCGGATCACGGCTTTCTTCGCAAGGGAGTTTAGTAGCCTACAGCTGGTTTAAATTATGCAATCACGGTAATTAATGAATTTAGTAACGAAACACCTTTACCCTAGAGAAATCTGTCCTGATGGCAGCATTATCTTCGCTACTTTTAACGGCTGTGTTTTCATAGGCACGTAAGTTTAATCAGCCTTCGATAGAACTGAGATTGGCGATTCCACATGTAAATCCTATACGAACTTATACCCTGTTTACACTAAAAGTATTTATGTTATACTCCGATTTCCAACATTGCCTTCCAACACATTCACTAAGTTCATAGAAAACAGCCGTTCTTTTGAAGCTAATAGTTTCTAAACCTGTCAAGAAATTCTCCATATTTTATGAATCCAGACCACGCCACTCTCATTCTATTCCTTTCGCACCCAGGTTAATATTAACCCCCTTCTACTCCGAGGTCTTCGGAAAGGTCCCTCTCCTTCAAGTCTCCCCACCACAACCCTGTATGGGTTTCTCTTCTCCCCCATATCATCACTTTGCTGAATTGTTTCTAAAAGTCTGTAGGACAAAATTAGGTGTGTGGCATAGACTTACTTCCCCAATATTCAAAAGCAAAACAACTTATAAGGTACCGTCACTACGCCAAGTCGAGCGTTGCTCCACGGATTATGACAATCATGTAGCATGAGAAAAAAAAAAGTCTTAACTCCTCAATCAGAAAGTTGGCATATTCTACTTATTAATCAACAACAATACGGTTTGGTTTGTATAAATGCCTTCCCGTTTGCTGACCAAAACTGGGTAGGACAGTGGCCAGTCAATGACAGTCAAAAGATGCTAATTTATCACCACACGTATCTGGCGAAAAAATCCTACTGGAAAAATTACTACCCCAAAAACTGCGCACTTGTGGGACATGACGCAGCGTGTAGTGGTAATTCCTTACCGACGTTTCGGGACAACCTATCGGATCCATCATCACGGGTTAAAAATCTTGACCCTTGAATCTAGAACGGAGAGGTTGGCCCGACAAGTTGGTAAGGAATTACCACTGCACGCCGCCTTATGTTCCAGAAGAGGACAGTTCTCATCCACTTCGTGGCAGAAGACTGAAATCTGGCATTTTACCACCCTAGATGTCAGACTTCATGTGGAAAAAAAATTAAGCGTGAATTTCTACACCGCTTTCCTTTTTTCGCGGTACAAGCTGAAAGAAACGTAGGTGGAAGACAAAGGGATGGGCTTCCTCTTTTTGGCCTTAAGGTGACCACATGTTCTTGGGTTACTCTCAACACTCAAGCGGAAGAGGCAAGCCGAGACATTAACCACGGGCTTAGCTACACTTCAAACCACAAGAAGGTGATCTTTGAAAATAAAAAGTAAAGGGAAAAGTGACAGCTATTTGATTCCGAAAGTAAAAAGAGCATCACTTTAGCAGAAGTTTCCCAAGCTTCGTTCGCTCCTCCTAAAAAAGAACAGTACGGAAGGGAAGACGTTAGAATGAAAACGAATAATGGCTTGAGCCACGATTGCACGTCCCTTATTACAATGGTTCTTCGGTAATAACCGTAAGTTGTAATTAAAAATGACAGATCGCAGAGTCTTCATGTATTTCTATTTACGTATACACGAGGATGAGCTTTCAAAAACGCATCGTTTTAAGACATATACTAATAGTCTTCTCACGTCAGAAGTTCTTGCAGTTGCCATATTTGGTTGCAATTTGAATTTCAAGCATGTGTCTCCTAGGGACTCCCATTTTCGTCCAAGTTTTGTTTAAAACGATTCTTCTATCAGCACTCTCAAGACAGTCTAATCATCACTGAGACTACGAGATTTGAGATCCTGACAGCTGTCTGACTGAGGAAATAAGTCTTGTGGCATGTGGATCTGTGTCGTTGGGTGACAAGTTCTCGACGTTTCGAAACATCGCAGCCAAAGTCAGGGCGTCACGTCCCGACAGGCTTGAATCCTCACCCCTCAGGCTCTTTCTTCTCACCTCCTGTCAACCAGCTCCAATGAAGCTGAGCAGTTACTTCTTATACTGTTTAATGTCTCTACATCAACTTCAGATGTGACAAACGTTGAATGGTATGGTACGAATACAATGAATGTGGAGTAGACTATAATTTTAAAGGCTCTCGTGACGTATTTAAAGTAAATTCCAGCGTGGTTTTGAAGAACACCAGAAACAATTCGCTCATGATAGCCAGTACAGCCCACAGTCAATTCTAACTTCACAATTCCTGTTAAGATTCCAAAGTATCAGTGAGTGTTAACACCATGTACGAATACCATATACACCGACGTGAAGAATTCCCCCAAACAAACGGTGACGAGATGCCTATGGTTTGTTTCGCACCGTCAGGGTCTCTCGCTTGAGCCGGCGGCAGACGAGGGATGTCGCAAGCAGATTATCAAACTTAGTTAATCACGCTACAGTCAATTACGGAATGAAACTGGTACAGTCAGCGGCAGTCAAACTGCAACGCCAAGCAAAGCGTTCGTCGGTACAGCCATTTCCAGATTTACAAAGACAACCCGACAGGAATTACGCAAAAGTTGAAAGGCGCAGGCTTACTCAGCACTGGCATATAAATGAACGAATATTCGAAACCTGTTCTTGGCAATATCGGCTATCTCATTAAAATGTAGGTTATTTCATTGTCATAAAATTTATCATTATTATTATTATTGTTTTGTTTTGTTTTGTTTTGTTTGTTTTTTTGTCACACGACACACTGTACAATTAGATAATTTTGTTAAGTGTTTCATATATCTAATCAAACTCAGATCTGCATATCTTCTACTTGTCAGTCTTTGGCATAACGAACAATGTTCCAGAAATAAGACACGTTTCAATATGGGCTTCATGTAAAGCACCCAGCGGTAAGGACGGACTAAAATAAACTGAGATTAAAGTTGCCGACATTACTACGTCTCCAGCTGCCACGACGCAACATTCGTCGAGCATTTTCGGCGAAGGAAGTAAGCATGTGCGCAGACACGGACATGCGCCCATCTTGTGATCGCTGCATGACTGTGCCAAATGAAAATGCATATAAATGAGGGGACGGAACGTTAACTGACTCACTAGAACCTGCGAGCTTGTAGGTTATCACAGAAATGCTGATGAGAACTTAAAAGTCTTCTGAAACATGACGCCCCATCGATTGGTAAATAGTTACTGACGTTTCGGAGTAGTGTGCTGCTTCCATTCTCAGTCTAGAAGAATTCAGAAGGTTCCTCAAAATCTTCATCAGAACCAAACAGAAGCAACGTGACTTCTGCTGGCTGAAGTTGATATGCTCCACATGTTTTGCAACCCGTCCTTCAGATACGTAGCGCGAACATGATTATCTCTACATAATCTGCATGTGCAATGCTGTTTATCAGTCGTGCGCTTCCAGATTCGTCGACGTTATCAGTACGGATGCAACACTAGTACATACAGAGACTGAATCTGTACAGATGCTAAACATTTCCAGACAGAGAGTGGGGGATGGACAGATGGATATTTATCGATAATGTCATTCAGTTACTGAAATTATAGGCTATGTACAATGTCGATGATAGACGAACGGAGTACGAGTAGAGAGCATTGGTACTGTCAGGAGGAAAATGAAGTTGTTTAGGTTGACTCGAGTTACGTACTTGATCAGTCATTTAACTGGTCTGTCATTAAGAAGGGGCCACATACGAAGCAGACTTCTTTTCATGTTCACGACAAAATGGGCTAAGTTTCCGATAGAATGGAAATATAGGCACATAGGCCACACGTTCTCTGCTATAACCCGAAACTACACAGCTCCGTGTAAGAAATATCTACAAATGTTTGATAAACTGGTGGTTTTAAAGACTAAGTCTACTGGGATGTTGCGTCGTGTGATTGGTAACTGTTGACGGTGGAAGGCTCGCAGTGTCCTCAGATTCAGAGTCCAACAGTACACGACTTTCAAGGTTCCATCTACGAACTTTCGAAATCTCAGTAACTAATTATCAAACGACAAGCCGTAAAATCCCAGAAGACTTGAATCTTCAACAACGCCGCTGTGAGAATGTTGAATTGCCAAAACTGTTTTAAAGGCAGGATAATTGGCTTAGGAGCACATGGCAACATGCAGGCCAAAGCCTTGGGAGGCCTGCCGCGATGGCAATTCTGAAGACTGTAAATAACTGAAGTTGTCACAGAACCATGAGGTTGCGCTCAACAAGACGAACTCCGTCAGCACATCGCACATCGCGGTCGCCGCAATCACAAAGTTCTCGTTTCGGATCTCGACGAGAACACCACTTATTCTGACATATTTCCCTAAGTTCCAAGCCCAAAATTCTAGCATAGTGTGTTAGAAAAAATACACCACTATCTTTCGTTTCCTATTTTTTTCGAGTTCACTTTTCACTGTGACGCAACCAACGGACGCTCTGTTAATTACGCAGTTGCAAAAGCTCAGTTAAGTAACCAAAGACAGGATCTCTCTACCAATAATTTAATAAAACCAGGTTTTTGGAGCGCAACAGTTACGTGACTTAATTTTGGATTAGTCTCGTATTTGGTTACTGTCCATTGCCTCAATAAAAATAACAGACTGTATTTATACATGCGGCTGCCGATCCGAGTGGCCGCGCGGTCGAAGGCGTGGTCTGTGGCCGATCGGTAGTTGGGATTGTGAGTTTGAATCACGCCGGGAGCATGGGTGTCTGTCTCTTGTGAGTGTTGTGTGTTGTAAGGTACAGGTCTCTGCGTCAGGGCGATCACTCGTCCAGAGGAACCCTGCCGAGTGAAGTGTGTGAGTGTGATCTTAAAGCCTCGATTATGAGATCCTGACCCACTAGGGGCTGTTGCACCATGGGAAGAAAAAATATATTCCGAATGCTGACTGTTTTTGTCTGTCAGTCTGAAGATGGCAACTATGTTGTGTGAGCACTTCAGCATCAAAATCTGCTAAATCTTGTATCTAATCTGTTTTAATGCTCAGTGATAAGAGCCATCATTGCGAGTTCCCACGCAATAAGAAACCTTTCCACCCAAACACAACCATCCTCTTAGAAAATCGCATTATCATTTGTGTCAATACGAGGGAAAATATCCAAAGAAAACGCATGCACCTAATTACATGGAAGTTGTAAATATCACCTCAAAATTTCGTCCCAGCGAAATACCTGCGACTTTTAACATACAGAACAAATTTTACTTAACAAGTTCTAATTTTGTGTTGCGACCTCACAAAACTGAATGGTCGTCATGTAGCTGTTATAGTATACGAAGAGATATTGCGAGGTCCAATAACATGACCTATGTTTCAGAAGTCGTTACTATTATGCTTGTCTAGAATGAAGTACGCATCATCAGGTATTCGTACGCCATCACCGTAATTCATTATTTCAAGCCCCTCTGTAAACATATAATGTTATTTAATGACAACTAAAAAAAGGTCCATAGTCTCTAAATGGATGTTCATGAAAGTTCACATTGAGGATATTTTACTAAACTTGCCAGTTTGGTTAAACTCAGAAAACATAGCAAATGCAGCACTAGTAACTGAGGGAATGGGTTGGGTTTTTTTACATGTTTTTTTCCCTTGCTTTACATTTTGCTTCTTTGGGTGCTTACAATGTAGAGATTTACGACCACGAAAACCTTAAATACCTTCTCCTTCTCCATTTACATAAATCTCCCAAGTATGTCATATGCTTATTCCAAATCCGTATGTATGGAGAATCTAAAGCACGCACAGAACAGACGTTTAGAATAGCCCACATGAATTGTAAAGCCTCTGGACATGGAGCGGAATACAATACGTTACAGCCTACACACGTGTCGGACAAAGTTTGAGGCGCTTGCTCAGTGTGGTACTTATGGAAAAAATAGTATTAAAACACTATATGAGGGCATAGGAGGGTGTCACGATTTGTGATTGGCCAGCAGTCAACAAAACGGTTACAAATTGCAATTGCCCAGAACTATGTAAACGTAATAACTGTGGTTCAACATGATCTCGAATGACATCGTAAACACAATTTTGGTGCACGGCGAGCCGGAAGCTTATTTATCCAACTTGGCTGATGATAAATTTTGTCGCCAGTTGCATATGGCCGACATCCTGAAAGATCTACATGGGCTATGGACGGCAACTGGAAGGCCATGACTCATTGTTTCAAAATGCAGTTTGATCAACGGAATAATCAGTAAAACAAGAAAGACAGCTAACATTATAGTCACTACATAGCAAACGTGTGAATGAACCACTTGACGACCTTCTGCAGCACCAGAAACTGCTCCTTGCATGTTTCCTTCTTTACCCGAAATGTGTAAGCGTGATGAGGTAACATTCTTCAGCTGTCTGCTACGTCGCAGGACATACTGTTGGTTTAGTTGGATCAGTCACCACCATTTACAAAATACAACAAAAATAAACGCATTTTTACAAAGAGCCAAACGTCATTCTATCTCCAGATCATCTTCGGGTGCTTCACACTCATTACATTAAAATTATGCAGAAATACAGTAGTTCCTCCTGGTGATGGACTTGGAGAGGTTTTAAACAAAATTGACGAAATACACTAAGAATAAATAGTGCACCAGGTTGGTTTTATTTACGAGAGTACACGTAGGAATAGAGGAAAAATTGATCAATTTAAGGATAAAATGGCACGAGAGTAAATATACTCATTTTATCTAATCCAATTTGTGACTTTCGTAATAAACAACATAAAATGCGCATAACATGTATGTTTTACTTTTCCTTGCGCAATACACTTGGTGAATTTATCCTCGACATGCAGCTGCTTAGTCTATGTTGTATCGATCACAGGGCTATCACCTAACCCAAGGGAACACTTCTTGTCTGGGCAGTACAAGGATTCCTCTTGCACATTCTGTGAAGAAAACCGTGTACAGCTATGCGCGTAGTGCCATGTCTCAGATCTGTGCTGGCTTTTGTCCACTCCCGATTAGTCAATGCCCGCGTACCACATAAATCACTCCAGATTTCACTTCCCTTCCTTTCTCTTTAATCGAGGAGTTGTTTCGAGGTGCTGGTGGCTGGCAACAGTAGCCGAGGTCTTGAGTCGTACATCACGAATGTCTCTTTCATTAATCCATACGTAGTTTTGACCTATGCATGTGGCTATGCCAGCCAGTTTTTTGACGAAGGTGGCTATATTTTTTACGCTCATATAATCGTATATTAGAACTAGTCCATACAGTAGTAATTACGAGTGACTTCCAACACAACTATTCACAAGACATGTTAAATCATAAACATTACAACATGTTTCGGCTTCTCAATAGTGAGCCATATTCAGGCTGTGTTACAAAATTATATCAAGAAGAAAAATATAATGCAAATAAAGATAACGAAGTCCTAAATTTAGACCTTACTTTTATATACTGTCGTTAAAACGTAATTTTGACATTAATTAGTAAAATATTAAGGTTTTTAAAGAAAGTGTTACAATTACAGTGTCATTTACGATGTGTAACTTTCGAAACATTATTGAGATGATTTCGAACTATTTGTACCGTCACTGCAAATAAAATATACTACACAACGTTGGAAATCTAGATCGTCAACTTAACACATTACACCATTAACTTAAGAAAACGTTGCCAATCTAGACTGTCAACTTTCTTCAAAGTTTTTAGCTTCACCTGAGGAAGACAGCACTGTGATTTCGAAAAGATGTGTGTAGTACAGTTTGTTTGCATTGACGATGGAAATAGTACAAAATCATGTCAGTGATGTGTCGTAAAATATCACTGTCAAAATATGATCGATAAACGTGGTCACTTGGGGGTTCTTTCAAGTTCGTAATGCTATCATCTTTGTTTCTAATAATCTGTGGACGGGAAATGTATTTTCGATATCGAGCAACAAATTGTTTTTCTGTTGTATATCTGAAATAATGTGATCTTATTAATGAAATGTGTTATTGACATTTGCCATAATTCTAAATGTAATAATTATATTAACTTACATAAAACATCTGCATCCTCTTTTCACTTTTCAATTAGCTACAGCAGTCACAACATGGATATCCTGCTCACTGCCTGGAAATATAAAGATTCAGAATCCAGAATGTTTTCCAAAAGATTTCCATCTTAAAAATAATGTATCCGCCTATTCACAAGGAATGTGTTGTGTTTTGGATCTTTTTCGGTCTACGAAAGGCTAGCTTCTAGATGTATGTATTGTAGGGTGACAGACAGTAAGGAAAATGGATTGAAGTTGCATACGATTCTGTTAATTTTGTATCACAACGTCAAAGTTTGTATTTGGAGAGACTGTATATCTGTCATATGTGCTATTTTTTTATTCTTTATAAACGTAAATTTTTTTCATTTTATGCATAAGGATTCCCTTTTTGTAATTTGAAAATTTTGTACAATATTTGCCATTCTTCCTATGGCATTTTCGAGAAGGTGTTTTGCAAACTGAGTTATAGTTACAGCTTCGGAAGGAATGTCAACGTTCTTTTTGTTCAAAAGGGGTGGCAAGAATGTGTGGGGTAATACTGCCTGCAGTTTTTTTTAATACAGCTTAAAGACGGCTCAGTATACTGAGAAGCCGAAATATACCGCTGTAATATTTGTTTAACGCCACTGAAAGTACCTCCACTTTGTCGTCGTAGTGGGGCTTGAGTGGCCAAGGGATCCTAAGAGCTATGCCGGCGGTAGCTTGCTACTGGTAGGGTCTCCCTTGCCGGACAGTTCGAAGGTGATGGCCGAGACTAAGAGAGGCAATCTGGTCCTCCAGGTTGGGGGTTGGGCGGCGGGCTGACGACCTATCCCTGTAAAAAATGCTTCTTACAAAAACTCAAAGATGAGCCTCGGAAGTGTGAAAAAAGAAACGAACCTGGCGATGTCTGAGGATTGGAACTTGGAATGTCCTATCATTATATAGACATGGAGCGATGAGGGATGCAGAGAGGCTGGGAGTTAGAAATTGGAGGATCAAGGTCAAGGTCGGAGATGGTTGGAGGCGACTTCTAGAGTCGGCCAAGACCCTACATGGGTTGTAGCGCCCGGGAGTGAGTGAGTGAATGTTTGTTTAACCATTTTAGGCGCGTTCGCAAAATTGCGAATAGCGACTATTAGCTTCGTCATGTATATCCGTCCGTCCGTCAGCATGGAACAACTCTGTTCCCACTGAACGGATTTTTATGGAACTTGATATTGGAGGATTGTTCGAAAATCTGTCGAAAAAAATTCAAGTTTCTTTAAAATCGGACAAGAATAGCGGGCACTTTACACGAAGACCAATATACATTTTTTTATCATATCTAGCTCATTTCTTCTTAGAATGAGAAATGTTTCAGACAAACGTTACAGAGAACATCAAAACACATGCGTTCTGTAACTTCTCCCCCCCCCCTCTCTCTCTCTCTCTCATTCTTTCGAAAATCGTGCCGTGTGTAATGTGGAAAAACACTGTAGAGCCGGACAGGCCGCAGACGACAACAAGGCGCATGTGCGTTGCATGCTGGATACCTAAGGCTACACACACTCAGGTTCTGAATACTAATCCACTGTATCAATGGTTGCACGATCGCGCCTCAGTGTTACGCCTTACGTACATTGGATGTCTTATTAATAAATATTGGTTTACTTGACAGCGGACGGAGGAGACCCACATCAAGTTCAGTCCCTATGCTAAAATCAGCATTATTTTTGCCCTGGAGAGTTTCATTGCTGCGTTTAGTTGGGGGCATTTGGTTTCTTTAATCCTGCATGGCCCAAACGGCTGCAGTCGTCCGGTTTTGGAGTAGATGTGGCCTGTGGCTTGTATGGTGATGCAAAGACATTTCAATGCGCTGGCCACTTCGACACTGAAGCCCTCGTACGCAATGAATTCCTCTACTGCGGTTCTTCCGCCAACCCTAAATAGCATTATTACAGCTTTCCTTTTGTTCATTATATTAGCCTGCCGAACCTTGCAGTTCTTTCCTCTCACATCATCTGCAGTTGCTACGTTGAACAGCACTGGACTTAGACCTTAGATGGATCGCCTTGGGCATTGCATATGTGTGTGGCTTCCTGATGTTCGAACGTGGTCGCGCTGTTGTTTGCGTCGGTCAGAAAAAAAGAAAAAATAATTCCGACCAGTCCTGTGCCTCAATGCCGACAGAACCCACGTAACCAGCATCCCAACTCAGCAGTACCTACAGATGGCACACCAAACTAATATCAGCTGTGCGAACAAAAACACTTGACAGTGCGACCTTTGTTACATGACTGTTTACTATTAGGTGGAGTTGGTGTGGTAGAGGGAATGGCGCAGTGTATGCTACGCTTGGAAATCAAATCCCCCTCCGGTCTTATCAACGGAGACATATTACGCAGTAAACAGTCCAAACAGCCTTGTGAACAAAGTGAAGTGCAAGTAAGCAGTGACTCTGCGTGAAAGGTTTGTCACATACTGCATACATAAAATTCAAAGTACTGTGTTTTGAAGTGTGAGTGTTGCGATGCAATTGAGAATTCTCAGTGACAACATCTAATAACGGTGTTCAGTGGATAAGCGCACAAATCTTAATGTTCACAATCACATTATTCACATAACGATAATGTTGGGTGAAGTGCAACATTCACAGTATATTTTCATTTTATTACCGTGCAATGTGATAACAATATTTATTAAAACCAACTAATTGCACATACTTGTCAAACCATTAAAACCACATTATCTGATTAAAATTGATTTAAAATTTCTCCTACATGTTTCAATCCCTCTATGGGATCATCCTCATGGAGCGTAAATTAGTGTAGGAATGAAGTTACTAAGACAGACTGTACGTGAGGTTGTCTGGTAGCATGCAGTTTTGTTTATGTTATGTCCTGGTTCGGCCTGTGTTCATCCCCCGTTGCGAGTGCTGTGTCACTGTACTTGGTTGGAAGTATATATTTGTTTTGTTTGCGGTTTTTGTTAACAGCGCTAACAGTTATCTTGGAACTTTGTAGCATCGAATGGTAGGATTATTGGAAGGAATTACCTAATAGAGTTCAAGTATCCACGTCATTTACCAGAGGCATTTAAAAAAAATTAAAATCGTCAGGATGAACGGTGTCCCCGCCAGCATTCAAACCGGTCACATCCAGAATGTAAGAAACGTAACCGCTGTAGCCAGCTTGCTATGTTAACGTAGTTGAAGTTTTTTTTTTTATATTATGACATATAATGAAATGAAATCATTATTACCCATGAGACAGTTTTAGTAACAGACGTGTGAAGAACAAAACATTCTATTCTCATTTGTGCATACTATAATCACATAAGGTATGAACTGTTACAGGTTAAGGATAATGCTGGATTTGCATAGCAAAATTAGCTCAGTTCATACAGAGAATACTTTCATTTTATAATCTTTTGGTGTGGTACCACAACCCAGTACATACCTTGACGTCCTCAGCATGTCTTCACATCTGATTCCTATCCAGTGTGTTTCTCTTCTATGCATAATTTCCAAGAATTTTTAGGCTTCACTGGATAATATGTAGGACCTTGTATTCAGGTGCTCTATTCTTCCACTATCCAGTATTCCACAAATTTTTCAGGTCTCACTTGATAATATCTAAGGACCTTGTATCCAGGCTCTCTGTTCTAACCTTCTCTATATTATTTTTGTGCTTGGGTGCATTTCATTTGTTCTGAAGCATATCCCAGTCACCTAAGAATTCCAACTTTCACCACTTTTATTATATATAGCTCATCATACAGCTGATATAATTCAGAATTGTATCCATTTAATCATAATTCACTTTCGTTGGTGTTACTGTCATTTTTCTATTAATGTTTCTTTGAAGATTTGTAATTTATGTTGATCACCTTTAGCCACTACGCAGTACTCATTGACACATGTGACAAGGTGTAAAGAGTGTTTCACATAGTTCCCATTGGTCTTAGTGTGAAGATAACTTGACCCAAATCCATACTAGCACTTGCTCACTGCTGCCAGCCACTTACATCTTCTGCTTTCACTTTTGTTCATGGTATTCTGTGTGCCTGGGTTAGGACTATTGAAAGTCTGAACTTTCACAAAGTTAAAGTTATAGTTATTATCACTCCGAAATTCAGTATTTGTACTGTCACTTGTTGTTTCCCAAGACATAGTTTTACATTCATTATAGAATCCATTTCACATTTACTTGCAAAGGAACCCATAATCATAAAAAATAAAGGGTGGGGAGGCAGTGGCATACCCAGGAATTTTGTTCGGGGGGGGGGGGGTTTAATAAATTCGGTTGAGGGGGGGGGGACGAACAAGGGGATCGGGG
>Ga0123354_10003720_pt1 | contig 21217 bp, 18 predicted proteins | sample TergutLab28metaG_2_FD_97872 | JGI IMG/M metagenome (GOLD analysis project Ga0123354, IMG submission 97872) | Labiotermes labralis P4 segment gut microbial communities from Petit-Saut dam, French Guiana - Lab288 P4 | ecosystem: Host-associated > Arthropoda: Insects > Digestive system > Gut ... | reverse complement strand
GGCGGAACGCTTCTCGACGTCAACGAGTATCGCTTCATGCCCGACTACGAGCCCGAAAAGCAGGAGCTGGCCTCCCGCGACGTGGTCTCCCGGCGCATGATCGAACATATGCGCAAGGGGTTTGGGGTCAAAAGTCCGTATGGCGAACACCTCTGGCTGGATATCCGCCACCTGGGCGCACACCACATACATACCAAGCTGCGCGAGGTGGAGGACATCTGCCAGTCTTTCCTGGGGGTCGATCCCGTAACGCAGCTCATTCCCGTGCGCCCCACCCACCACTACTCCATGGGCGGCCTGCGCATTGACAAGGACGGCGCGGCCTACGGTTTAAAAGGGCTCTTCTCGGCGGGCGAGGCCTCCTGCTGGGATATGCACGGCTTCAACCGCCTGGGCGGCAACTCCCTGGCCGAAACCGTCGTGGCCGGCATGGTCATCGGCGGCAAGGTGGTGGAATACCTGAAGGGCACGGACAGCGTGTTCAAGACCGAGTCCGTGCGCGACGCCATGGCCAAAGAACAGGCCCGTATCCAAAATCTCATCTCAGGGGCCAATGGCAGCGAAGATGTCTATGCCGTGCGCGAGGCCATGTACGACGCGCTGATCCTGGGCGCCGGCATCTTCCGCAACGCCACGGATTTGCAGGCGAGCATCGAAAAGCTCACAGCTCTGCTTGCCCGCGCCCGCAAGGTGGGACTTAAATCGAATGGTCTCGGGGCAAGCCCCGAACTCTCGCTGGCCTTAAAAATCGAAGGGCAGGTGAAGCTTGCCCTGTGCGTGACCTATGCCGCCCTGAATCGTACCGAATCGCGCGGGGCTCACACCCGCGAGGATTTCCCCGAAAGAAACGACCGCGACTGGCTCACCCGCACCCTGGCCACTTGGCCCGATTCCACAGCCGACAAGCCCGTCTTGAACTACGAGCCGGCAACCAAAGTCTTCGAGATGCCCCCCGGCGATCGCGGCTACGGCGGCGGCAAGATCATCCCCATGGACAACCCGCCGGCAAGCGCCCCAAAAGACGCGAACCCCAAGGCATAAGGGAGTAAGGCACACAATGGCCAGAATACTCACGCTCAGCATCTTCCGTTATAATCCGCAGGATCCCGCCTCAATCCCGCACATGCAGGAGTTTCGCATCGATGAAACGGAGTCCATGACCCTTTTCATCGTGTTAAACCGCCTGCGCGAGGAGCAGGATCACTCCCTGCAGTTCGACTTCTGCTGCCGGGCCGCCATCTGCGGCTCCTGCGCCATGGTCATTAACGGGCGTCCGGGTCTCGCCTGCCACACCAAGACCAAAGATCTGCCTGAAAAAATCACCCTCATGCCCCTGCCCGTCTTCAAGCTGGTGGGCGACCTCTCCGTGGACACGGGCACGTGGTTTCGGGGCATGGCCAAGCGCGTCGAGTCCTGGTGCCACACCCAAAAGGTCTTTGATCCCACGGCCCAGGAAGAGCGTATGGACAACGCCCTGGCCGAGCGCATCTACGAGCTGGACCGCTGCGTGGAATGTGGCTGCTGCGTGGCCGCCTGCGGCACGGCGCTCATGCGCGAGGACTTTTTGGGCGCCACGGCCTTAAACCGCGTGGCCCGGTTTATTCTGGACCCCCGCGACGAGAGAAGCGAGAAAGACTATTTTGACATCATAGGCACGGACGAAGGCGTCTTCGGCTGCATGGGCCTGCTCGGCTGTCAGGACGTCTGCCCTAAAAGCCTGCCCCTGCAGGAGGTACTCGGCAAGCTGCGCCAGAAAATGGCCTTCGCCGCCGTCAACAACCTGCTGCCCAAGTTTATGAGACGCGATGTAAAGCTGTAAGAAAAGGCGGGGGAAACCCTTTTTGAAAAAAAGGTTTCCCCCGTACCCCCTTCCAAAAAACTTTTCAGTCAGCTTCGCGGACGTGACCAATCAAGCAGGAGAAGAAATGCGAACGATCAACGCGCAAACGATCATTGATGCTGTGGCCGGCATGTGCATCAAGGCCAACCGCAAGCTGCCGGACGATGTGCTACGCGCCTTCAAGGGCCGTATGGCCGGAGAGGAAAACCCGGCGGCCAGGGAAGTATTCCGGCAGCTTCTGGAAAATGCCGAACTCTCCGCGAACTCGGAGCTTCCTCTCTGTCAGGATTGCGGTCTGGCCGTGTTCTTCGTGGACATGGGAGAGGACGTGCGGGTCGAAGGAGGTCTGAAAGAGGCCATCACCAAGGGCATGGTCAAAGGCTACAAAGACGGCTACCTGCGCAAATCCGCCTGTGATCCCTTCACCCGCGTGAACACCGGCGACAACGCGCCCGCCGTCATCCATCTCGATCTGGTCCCCGGAGACAAATTGAAGATTTCCATGATGGCCAAGGGTGGCGGCGCCGAAAATATGAGCCGGGTCATGATGTTCGCCCCTGCCGCCGGATGGAAGGGCATACGCGAGTACATCATCACCCGCGTGGCCGAGTCCGGCCCCAACCCCTGCCCGCCCATAGTGGTGGGAGTGGGCATCGGCGGAGACTTCGAACTCTCGGCCGTGAACGCCAAAAAAGCGTTGTTGCGAAAAATTGACGACACGCACCCGGACCCGGCGGTGGCCAAGCTCGAAGCCGATCTTTTGGAATCCATCAATAAGCTCAATGTCGGCCCCATGGGGCTTGGCGGCAAGACTACCTGCCTTGGGGTCAAGATAAAAACGGCCCCCTGCCACATCGCCAGCCTTCCCCTGGCGGTCAACATCCAGTGCCATTCAGCCCGGCACGGGGAGGTGACCATCTAAATGGCCGAACATCATCTGAAAACGCCGCTCACTGACGCGGACATCGAAAAGCTGAAAAAGGGCGACATGGTGTTTGTGACCGGAACCATCTACACCGGCCGCGATGCCGCCCACAAACGTCTTATAGACAGCCTGGACAAAGGCGAACCCCTGCCCTTTGACCTCACGGGCGCGCTCATCTATTATGTAGGACCAAGCCCCGCTCCCCCAGGGCGCCCCATCGGCTCGGCTGGCCCCACCACCTCCTACCGTATGGACACCTACGCCCCGCGTCTTATCGCGTTGGGGTTGAAAGGCACTATCGGCAAAGGCAAGCGGGGCAAGGAAGTACGCGAAGCCATGGACGCCCATAAAGCGGCCTATTTCGGGGCCACGGGCGGGGCCGGAGCGCTTCTCTCCCAGGCCATCACTGCGGCCAGGGTCATCGCCTACGAGGACTTAGGCCCCGAGGCCATCCGGGAATTGACCGTAGAAAACTTCCCGCTGCTGGTCATAAACGATTGCCACGGCGGAGAACTCTACACCGTTCCCAATCTGGAAGCGGCGCTCGCGGGATAAGCTTTTTAAGGAGTGTTTGAGTGCCAGCAAGGATTCTCAAAAAAAGAAGTCTCATACCGGGGCAAACCAGCGAACTGACGCTTTCTGCCCCGCATATCGCGGCCAAGGCCAGGCCTGGAAATTTCGTCATCCTGCGCGTTGACGAAAAGGGTGAACGCATCCCCCTGACCATCGCCGACACGGATAAAAAAGCCGGGACAGTGACCATTGTCTATCTGGTCCTGGGCAAAACCACGGCCCTTCTGGAAACCCTCAAAGAGGGCGATGAAATACTCGATCTGTGCGGCCCCCTGGGCAAAGATACCGATATCCACCGTTTGAATGGCCCCGTCATCTGCGTGGGCGGCGGCACGGGCATCGCGGCCATGCACCACATCGCCAAGGGCCACCACGAGACCGGCAACCGCGTGATCGCCATCATCGGCGCGCGCACCGAAGATTTGCTCCTTTTTGAGGAGGAACTCGGCCGCTTCTGTTCCGAAGTGCTTATTACCACGGACGACGGCTCCAAAGGCCGCAAAGGCCTTGTGACCGAGGTGCTGACCGAACGCCTTCAGGCCGATCCCACTGTCGGGGAAGTGGTGGCCGTGGGGCCGGTGCCCATGATGGCGGCCGTGGCCCGCGCCACCAAGCCTTTTGGAGTAAAAACCACGGTGAGCTTAAATTCCATCATGGTGGACGGCATCGGCATGTGCGGCGCTTGCCGGGTGTCGGTTGGCGGCGAAACCCGCTTCGCCTGTGTGGATGGCCCGGAATTTGACGGCCAACTGGTTGATTTCAAGGAACTGGGCAGCCGTCTGTCCGCTTTCAAGGCCATGGAACAGAAGTCTTACGAGGAGTTTAAGAAGAACCATGTCTGCAGATGTTCATCCTAAGAAAAATGGCGTATCCGTCCCCCGCACTCCCATGCCGGAGCAGCCGGCAACCAAGCGTATCCGGAACTTTGACGAGGTCGCCCTGGGTTATACCGCCGAAATGGCCAAACATGAGGCGGCCCGCTGCCTTCAGTGCAAAAAGCCCCTGTGCCGCAAAGGTTGTCCTGTCGAGATAGACATTCCGGGCTTTATCGCAAAGCTTAACCAGGATGACCTGCACGGCGCGTATCAGGTGATCCGCGACACCAATTCCCTGCCGGCCGTATGCGGCCGGGTCTGCCCCCAGGAGACCCAGTGCGAGGGCTTGTGCATCCTGGGCAAAAAGGGTGAGCCCGTGGCCATTGGCCGCCTGGAGCGCTTTGTAGCCGACACCTTCATGGCTTCCGACGCCTGCGAACAGATCACCGGAGGCCACGCCTGCGTCCTTACACGCGAGGACCTCAAGGTGGCTTGCATCGGCGCCGGACCGGCCAGCCTCACCGTGGCCGGGTATCTCTCCGCCCAGGGGATCAAAGTGCATGTATATGAGGCGCTCCACGAGCTTGGCGGCGTTCTCGTTTACGGCATCCCGGAGTTTCGCCTGCCAAAGAGCATCGTGCGCCGCGAGATAGAGGCCATGCGCTCTCAGGGTGTTACGTTCCATACCGACTGGGTGGGCGGCAAGACCGTCACCGTGCAGGACCTCCTGGACCAGGGCTTTAACGCCGTATTCATCGGCGTGGGCGCGGGGCTTCCCAGGTTCTTGCGCATACCCGGCGAAAATCTGATCGGCGTCTTCTCCGCCAACGAATACCTGACGCGGGTAAACCTGGGCAGGGCCTACTCGTTCCCCCTCTACGACACGCCCGCCTACACCGGCAAAAACGTGGCCGTATTCGGGGCGGGCAACGTGGCCATGGACGCGGCGCGCACCGCCAAACGCCTGGGCGCGGACCGCGTCATGATCGTTTACCGCCGCAGTGAAAAGGAAATGCCCGCCCGCCTGGAGGAGTTGCACCACGCCAAACAGGAAGGCATCGAGCTTTTGTGCTTAAACGCTCCCATGGAATTCGTTGGCGACGAAAAAGGCTGGCTGAAAACGCTCATCGTGCAAAAAATGCAGCTCGGCGAACCCGACGAATCCGGCCGGTGCGCCCCCATAGCCTGCGATGGACAATTCTGTGAGATACCTTGCGACATGGCCATCATTGCCGTGGGCACCGGCTCCAATCCGCTCATAACCCGCTCCACTCCTGGGCTTGAACTGAATAAACGGGGCTATATCACGGTCAACGAAGAAACCGGCGAGACCTCCATCCCCAACGTCTTCGCCGGGGGCGATATAGTCACCGGCGCGGCCACCGTGATTTCGGCCATGGGGGCGGGCCGCCGCGCCGCCAAGGCCATCGCGGAACGCCTTTTGGGCTAACGCGAGCGACGGCTTCTTAGAACCGCCTGGCTCGGATGATATGCGGGCGAGCGAAGTGAACAGCGCGTCTGGCGGATGGTCCGCCAACGCGCGTTCGATCCGCGCCAGGCGCTTCTAAGGAGCCGTCCCCTTAACCCAGCCAAGCGTACAGCATGGTCATAAAAAGTACGCTCCCCACCCGGAAGGCCTGGCTGTAGGTGAGAAGCTTACCCGCCACGGCTGGCCGGAAGATGCCCGCATAGTATGGAAACTGATGGCGGAAGGCTCTGACGGGTGTAGCGAGAATATTGGCGACCAAAAGCGCCAGCACCACGTTTTTCGCCGGAATATCCCCGCTGTGCAGAAGCGCCCCGGCAGCGGCCTGGCTCTTGGTGAATTCAGCCGCCATGCCGAAAATCACAATGGTGATCTCTTTGGGAGAAATCCAGCTTAAGAAACCGGCGTGCGTATTCATCCACCGCTCGGCCGCCCGGAAGAAGCCGTAGGCATTGAGCAGTTCCACGCCAGCGAAGATGGGGGCCGTGATGAGACAAATTTTGACGATGCGCCTTTTAAAGCGTTTCCAGCTTTTAGCGAGCGCTTCGCGCCAGGTGATCCCCTTGACAGGCAGACGGCTGGAGGAGCTTACCTCGGCGGGAGAAGGCAGTAAAAATCGTCCGGCCAAAATCACGCAAAATGTGCGCAAAATGGCCGCGCCAAACGTCAGCCCAAGGTAGGTGGCCGCCACCGATGTCCCGAGAAAAGGCAGAGAGATGGAGATCGTGGTGGGCAGATGCACGAAGTACGTGGGCAGAGAATTGAAGAGATTGGCGAGTACGAGTTCCCGCTGCGAGAGATCGCCTTGCGCAAAGGCCTCGGCCAGCATGGTGTTGCCGGTCATGCCGGAGAAAAAGGAGACGGAGAAGCTCGCGCCTACCACATCCTTCATGTGGCCCGCCCGGATGAGCGGCCGAAATATCCGGGACAGAAAACGCGACCAGTTCAGAACTTCGATCAGATTGGCGATAAAGAGGCTCACGGCGAGAAACGCCAGAAGCTTCACAAACTGCCAGACAAAGGGCCATGCGTCATGAAGGAGAAATGGCCTGGCCGCATGCCAGAGATGAGTAACATCCATACAGCCGCAGCATAGCCCCGGATTGGGCCGTTGCCAACGCTCAAGCTGTGGCGGGCTATTTGGAAACGATTTCGGCCCGTTCGATCACGACAGGTTCGAGGGGCACATCGTCAAAGCCGCTACGGCTCCCGGTGCGCACCTTTTTAATGGCGTCCACCACGTCCTGACCTTTCACCACCTTGCCGAACACCGCATACCCCATGCCCCGGCCGGAGTCGTCCCTGTGGTCGAGGGGCGGATTATCCTGCACATTGATGAAGAACTGCGACGTGGCCGAATCCGGGGACGCTGTCCTGGCCATAGCCACGGTATAGGCCGTGTTTTTGAGGCCATTGGCGGCTTCATTCTTGATGGGAGGGAATTGGCCCGGCTTTTCTTTGAGGTTCTGGTCCAGGCCGCCGCCCTGGATCATAAAACCGTCAATGACTCTGTGGAAGATAAGGCCGTTATAGTAGCCGCTGGCGACATATTTGAGGAAGTTGGCCACAGTGACCGGCGCGCGGGATGGATCGAGCGCAAGCACGATGTCGCCCTTATTGGTGGTGAGCTTGACCATAGGCTGGGCTGGCTGGGCCATCGCCTGCCCGGCGAAAAGAACCATCAGGGCGCAAAAGGCCAACCCCGTCATGAACCGGCCGCGTATCCAGGATGTGAGCATCCGCATGGTTGTCTTCCTGCAGCTTTTAGAGTTACCCCTAGGGGAATGGCTACGGCTAAAAAACATGGCGCGCCAGAGAGGATTCGAACCCCTGGCCGTCGGCTTAGAAGGCCGATGCTCTATCCACCTGAGCTACTGGCGCGAGCTTTGCCTTTTAATCTCAAGGCCTGACCCGGTCAAGGCATCCGCTTTGACAGAACCCATCCAGAAGGCCAACACGCTGACAACGCATCCGAAGCGGCAATGAGACTCTCTTGAATCCTCGATTCTCTGACTTCGCATCTTTCCAGACCTATCTGGACTCCCTGGGCATGTTCCACATGGACATGGGGCTTTCGCGCGTACGCCGCGCCATAGACGCCTTCTGCCTCAAAAAGCCGCTAACCCCAAGCATCCAAGTGGTCGGAACCAACGGCAAAGGCTCCACATCCACGTTTTTGGCGCAACTCTTCACCACTTCAGGGCTTACAACCGGCCTCTACACCTCGCCGCATTTTCTCTCCCCGCGCGAGCGCATCCTGGTGGACGGAGCGCAACTGCCCGAAAATATATGGCTTAATGCAGCAGAAGCGGTCCTTTCCGTTTCAGAGGACCACTCTCCAGACTATCGCCTCACCTATTTCGAACTGCTGACGGTTATGGCCGCCTGGCTCTTCCGGGAATCGTCATGCCGGGCAGCCGTCTTCGAGGCCGGGCTCGGGGGCGCGCACGACGCCACTTCGGCCTTGAAGCATCATCTCACGGTGTTTACTCCCATCGGTATGGACCACGCCGCCATCCTCGGCCCCGCGCTGGCCGACATCGCCCGCGACAAGGCCCGAGCCATGCGCTCGAACGTCCCGGCAGTGAGCGCGGCCCAAGAGCCGCAAGTATCCAAAATACTCGTCGAAACGGCCAACTCCATGGGCGCGCCGCTCTTTTTCGTCCAGGATGTCGCGGCCGACGCCCTGGCTCACGGCGCAAAGTGGCCGGACGCGCCCGCCATGCCCGGACCCCATCAGGCGGATAACCTGCGTTTGGCCTTGGCCGCCTTCCACCTACTGACCGCGGAACAATCCGGCTCTTCGCGCCAGAGCGCCTTCTCCGGCCTCAAAGAAGATCCGCATGCCCTCGCCGAAGCCGCGCGTCTGGCCTTCATCCCCGGACGCTTCCAGATCATTCCCGCCAATAATCGGCTCCCTGAACTGATCCTCGACGGGGCGCACAACGAGCCCGGTCTCATCTGCCTGACCCAAGCGCTCGCAAGCCTTACCATAAAACCTCGCGCCGTGATCTTCGCCTGCCTGAAAGACAAAGACCTCCCGGCCATGCTGCCGCTGGTCCGCGCCTTGACGGACGGCCCCATCATTGTGCCCGGCATTGATGTCCCCGGCCGCGCGTCAGATCCGGCCGAACTCGCCGCGCAAATCGGCGGCGACACGCTCCCTGTGGCCAATGTGGCTGCGGCTTTGGAAAAAATACATGGATCGGACGGGCCAGTCCTCGTCTGCGGGTCGCTCTACCTCCTGGCGGAGGTCTATAAACTTCGGCCTGACTGGCTACACCAGGGATCTACCCCCTGCTAACTCACCAGAAATGCCTTGTAGGCTAACATAGTAGCGTACACATCAGCTTTACTGGCGAGTTCAAAGGGGCTGTGCATGGAAAAAAGCGGCGGCCCGAAGTCAATGACATCCATGCAGTATTCGGCCAGGAACTTGGCCACAGTGCCGCCGCCGCCCAGGTCCACTTTGCCCAGTTCCGCCATTTGCCAGGGCACTTTGGCGGTATCCAGTACGTTGCGGATCCAGGCCACGTACTCGAAGTGGGCGTCGCTTGCTCCCACTTTGCCCCGATGGCCGGTGAATTTATTGAACGTGGGGCCGTATCCCAAAAAGCTTGCGTTCAGCGTTTCATAGACTTCCTGATAGTCAGGGTCCACCCCGGCGTTCACGTCAGCGGACACGGCCTTGGAAGCGTCCAGCACCTTGGACAGACGCGCCTTGGGCTGCCACGCGCAAACCAGATCTTGCAGACAATATTCGAAGAATTTGGAGCGCGCGCCGGTAGCGCCTTCGGAGCCGATCTCCTCCTTATCCCAAAAGAGGAGGATTTGCGTGTGAACGGGCGTAGGCGCGGCAAGCATCGCCTCCAAGGCGGTAAACACGCACAGGCCGTCGTCCTGGCCGTAGCCGCCGATCATGGAGCCGTCCAGCCCAACGGGGCGGGCCGGCCCGGCGGGAACGGCGGCAAGTTCGGCCGAATAGAGATCGCTCTCCGTTATGCCGTAACGCTTGTGCAGAATCGCCAGCACCTTGGCCTTGACTTTGGACTGTGCATCCTTGCCGTTCTTGTCCGTGTTTTTCGCATCGAGAGGGGCATGCCCCAGAATGACGTTCAGCTTTTCGGCCTCAAAGGCGTCATCGAGTTTCTGTTCGGCCTGCTTGTAGGCCAGATGGGGCAGAAGGTCCGAGACGGAAAAGACTGGATCCGCCGGATTCTCGCCGATCACCACCTCCACCACGCTGCCGTCGGTCTTGGCCACCGCGCCGTGCAAGGCCAGCGGTCTGGCCAGCCATTGATATTTGCGGATGCCGCCGTAATAGTGGGTTTTGGCCTTGACCACGTGCGAGTCTTCGTAGAGGGGGTGCTGCTTCAAGTCCAGGCGAGGAGAGTCGGCATGAGCGCCGATCAGCCGGAATCCTTCCGACAGCGGCCTTTTCCCCTTACGGGCGATAAAAATGGTTTTGCCCTTGAGGACCCGAAAAGAGGCCGGCGCGGTAAATGCCCCATCGGGGCTCTCGATAAATCCGGCTTTGAGAAGCCTGCCTCGCGTATAAACCATGGTTTCGCGCTCGGTTTTACAGGCCGTCAAAAATTCCAGGTAGCGAGCGGCCAGTTTATCCATGGCGGCGCGGTCTTTGGGGGAGCAATACACCTCCCAGCAACTCTCCGACTGGTGTTCCAGACTTTTCATTGTCACTCCTTCATGCCGTAACAAGCGTCTTGCCGGACGGCCAGGGCCAGGGTCTTGGCCGCCAAAGAAAATTCATTTTTGGCCAGCGTGCGTGGATCCAGGCAGAAAAACGACTCCTCCACCCTACCCACCAAGGGCGGGTCCGTGGCCAGAAGCCGGCCGCGCAGATCATCCACGGATAACGACGAGTCCTTGGGACGCACGCGCACCAGCGTACCCGGCAGATCCTTTTCCGGGAAAGCGCCGCCCCCCACGCGCGAGGTTCCGGCCGTGAGCGACACCTCAAAACTCCCCCCGGCCTCGCGCCGTATCGCGCGGGCAAGCTGACGGGCCTTGGCCGCAAGCTCTTGCGGCATGGCCCGGATCATGGCCAATGTGGGGATCTCCCGGCGGGCCAGTTCCGGGTCGAGATACAGACGTAACACAGCCTCCAGGGCGGCGAGCGTCATTTTGTCGATGCGAAGCGCCCGCGTCAGCTGATTGGCGCGAATGATCTCCAGATATTTTTTCTTGCCCACAATGATTCCAGCCTGCGGGCCGCCCAGAACCTTATCCCCGGAAAACGTCACGACATCAGCGCCCGAGGCCACCACCTGCGCCACCGTCGGCTCGTCCGAGAGTCCCGGCAGCCCAAAGCCGTCCAACGCGCCGCTGCCCAAGTCTTCTATGACCGGCAGATCATACTTCTGACCGAGCACGGCCAACTCCTCCACGGACACCTCAGCGGTAAACCCGATCATGCGGAAATTCGAGGTATGCACGCGCAAAAAGGCCGCCGTGTCCGGGCCGACAGCCCCCTCGTAATCGCGTACATGGGTGCGGTTGGTGGCCCCCACCTCTTTCAGTATCGCCCCGCTCTTGGCCATGACCTCCGGCACTCGGAACGATCCCCCGATCTCAACCAACTGCCCGCGCGAAACCACCACCTCGCGCCCCTTGCACAAACTCTCCAGCACCAAAAGCACGGCGGCGGCGTTATTGTTGACCACCATGGCCGCCTCGGCCCCGGTCAAGCGGCACAAGAGCGGCTCCATATGGGCGTAACGGCTGCCGCGCAGCCCCGTATCCAGATTAAACTCCAGGTTGGAATACCCCCGGCACGCCAGCGTCACCGCCGCAACCGCGGCCTCCGGCAGCACCGAGCGCCCCAGATTCGTATGAATGACCACCCCTGTGCCGTTGAGTACCCTGCGAAACCTCGGACGCACAAAGGCGCGGACAAACGCGGATAAGCGCGAGGCCAAAACGTCAAGCGCAAGCGCAGCCTCGTCCGTCACAAGGCCAGCCTTTATCTCCTCGCGCAGGGTGTCAAGAAAGGCGGTGGCCGCCTCACGCGCCAGCGGACGCGGCACGTCCGCGAACGCCGCGTCGCCCGCCAGCATATCGAGCACGCGATCCATCGCAGGTAAATGACGCAATAGTGTGTTCACACTCACTCCTCGCCGTCACGCGATAAAGTCTTTCAAAATAGCCGCTAAACGGGTCAAACCCTCTACAATCCTCTCTTCGGGCATATTGGAAAAATTGATTCTGAATGTATTTTCTTTGCCCCCGTTGGGGAAAAACGATCCACCTGGAACAAATGCCACATTTCGTTCAAGACATTTTTCCAGCAGCTTGCGCGCATCTACAGAGGCAGGCAATTCCACCCAGGCAAAAAGCCCGCCATGCGGTCTTGTAAATGTGACCCCTTTCGGGAATACATTTTCCATGGTTTGGATTGCCAGATCCCGCCGCTTTCTGTAAACTTCCCGAATTTTCTCAATGTGCGCATCAATGTCGTAGAGATCGAGGTATTTCGAAATTTCCATCTGGGCAATGGTATTGCACTGTAAATCCGTCCCCTGCTTTGCAAGGACATATTTACGGATAATTTCTTTATCCCCCGCGATCCAGCCTATCCGGTAACCCGGACAGAATATTTTGGAAAATGTTCCGGTGCAGAGTACATTTCCGATTGCATCAAATGACTTTACGGAAGGTAAGAAATCTCCTTCAAACCTAAGTTCTCCATAAGGATTATCTTCAAGAACGGCAACACGGTACTTGGCGGACAATTCGGCCAACTGTCTGCGGCGCTCATTACTCCATGTGCGTCCGGTCGGATTTTGAAAATCAGGGATTACATAAACGAGCTTTACTTTTTTACAGCCTTCAAGCTGCTTTGCAAGCTCAGGCATCACCATGCCTTCGTCATCGGTAGGTATTTCGATGAATTCGCAACCGTACGCCCGAAACGCGCTGATTGCCGCGAGATAGGTCGGGCTTTCGCACAGCACGACATCATTCTCGTCCAAAAAGACCTTTCCCGAAAGATCAAGAGCCTGCTGTGAACCGTGTGTAATTAAAATGCCGTCAGCATCGAAATCCGTCCCAAGCCGGCTGTTCATTCGTTTGGCAATCCAGTCCCTTAGCGGTCTGTATCCCTCCGTGGTCGAATACTGCAGCGCCTTTGCGCCATCTTGTTCCAAAACGAGCCTGTTCACTGCCTTGATCTCATCAACCGGGAATAATTCAGGCGCGGGCAATCCTCCGGCAAAGGAAATGACCTCCGGCCGTTCTGTAACTTTCAGGATTTCTCTGATCTCTGAAGCCCTTATACGGGACATTCTTTGTGCTGTTTTGAATTCCATCGCCCTACATTCCTCTACTGCTGTACGCCGGTAAAAGACGCGAAGCTATTGCGGGGTGCAGGGGGATCATCCCCCTGCCGGGGGGTAAGGCGGGCAGCGCCCCCTGGTTATCTTACCCGGTAGCGCCCTGGCGGTCCAGGTTTCGATAGTTGATGGCCTCGGCTATGTGTTCGACGCGTATGTCGGCTTGCGCGTCCAGGTCGGCTATTGTGCGGGCCAGGCGCAGGATGCGCGTATGGGCGCGGGCGGAAAGCCCCAGGCGCTGATTGGCCGTTTCCAGAAAGCGATGGCAGTCTTCGGTTATGGGACAGAAGGTTCCGAGCGCTTTGCCGGAGAGCTGGCTGTTGGTGCGCAGTTTGATGCGGCTGTAGCGTTCGGTCTGGATGTTTCGGGCCGCGAGGACGCGAGCGCGCATGGTGGCCGAGTCTATTTTTCCGGTCTCGACCTTGAGATCCTTGTAGGGAACGGCGGGAACCTCGACCTGGAGATCAATGCGGTCCAGGAGCGGGCCGGAGAGTTTGGAGAGATAGTGGCGCACCTTGACGCCGGTACAGGTGCAGTCGTGGCGGTCGTCCCCGCGAAAGCCGCACGGGCAAGGGTTCATGGCGGCCACGAGCATAAACTGCGCTGGATAGGTCAGGCTCATGCTTGCCCGGGAGATGGTCACCTGGCCGTCTTCTATGGGCTGGCGCAGCACTTCCAGGACATTTTTTTTGAATTCGGGCAACTCGTCCAGGAAGAGGACGCCCCGGTGGGCCATAGACACTTCGCCGGGCCTGGGGGTGGAGCCTCCGCCGATCAGTCCGGCATCGGAGATGGTATGGTGTGGGGAGCGAAAGGGCCGGATGGTTACGAGCGATCCGCCTTTTTTTTCGAGTTCGCCCGCCACGGAATAGACGCGGGTGACTTCCAGGGCTTCGTCAAAGGTCAAGGGCGGCAAGACGGAGGGGATGCGCTTGGCCAGCATGGTCTTGCCCGATCCGGGCGGGCCCATGAAGAGCAGATTATGCCCCCCGGCGGCGGCTATCTCAATGGCGCGCTTGGCGTGTTCCTGGCCCTTGACCTCGGAGAAGTCGAGAGGGAAAGGGTCAAGGTCCGGGGTGAATGTGGCCTCGTTAAAGACCGCCGGGGGAATTTGTTCGCCGCCGGAGAGCAAGCCCACGGCCTGATCCAGGGTTTCGACTGGATAGACGGTCAGGTCTTTGACCACGGAGGCTTCCTGGGCGTTTGCCGCTGCCACGAGAAGTCCTTTGGCCCCCTCCTGGCGAGCGCGGATGGCCAGAGGCAGGACTCCGGCCACGGGTTTAAGCTCGCCGGTGAGTGAGAGTTCACCGGAGAAGAAATAGCCGTCGAGGGACTTAGCGGGAATAACTTCGGCCGCGGCCAGAAGCCCCAGGGCCAGGGGCAGATCGTAGCCGGAGCCTTCCTTTCGCATGTTGGCCGGAGCGAGATTTACGGTGATGCGCGAGGGTGGAAGCTTGAAGCCCCTATTTTTAAGCGCCGCGAACACCCGTTCCTTGCTCTCGCGCACCGCGCCCTCGGCCAAGCCCACCATGGTGAACGAGGGCATGCCTTGCCGGGCCAGATCGGTCTCCAGCACGACCGGGTAGGCTTCGACCCCGGCAAGAGCGGCGGTGAGAGCGCGGGAAAGCGCCATACGGGCCTCCGTGCGGTTAGCGGATGATTCTGCCGATCCTCGTCCAACGGACGTTCAGGGGGCCGCTCCAGGAGAAATAGATTATTAAAGCCTTGCCCCGAATGTATTCTCTGGGCACAAAGCCCCAATAGCGCGAATCCAGCGAATGATCGCGGTTGTCGCCCATGACGAAATAGCTGTCGGGGGGGACCGTCACCGGGCCGAAATCGGCCTTGTCGCCGGGAAACGGGTCCAGCTTTTTGTAGGGCTCATCCACTTTCTGACCGTTGCGGTAGAGGACGTTGCCGCGCAGTTCCACCGTGTCGCCGGGCACGCCGATCACCCGTTTGATGTAGTCCATGCTGCGGTCTTCCGGATACTCGAAGACGATGATGTCTCCATGCTTGGGGTCGCCTGTCTTGTAGATAGACTTGTCCACAAAGGGGAACTTTATGTCGTAGGCGAACTTGGTCACCAGCAGATGATCGCCCACCAAGAGCGTATCCACCATGGATTCCGAAGGAATTTTGAACGCCTGCACCAGAAACGTGCGGATGAAAAGCGCCAGTATGAGCGCTACAATAATAGCTTCGGCGTACTCTTTAAGCACCGCCTGCCCCCGAGGATTCATGTTTTGTCCTTCCTTAAAAAGAGAATCGGGCTAATCGCCGGCCTTCAGCGCGGCCAGAAACGCTTCCTGAGGAAGCTCCACATTGCCCATGCGCTTCATGCGGCGTTTGCCTTCTTTCTGTTTTTCCAACAGCTTGCGCTTGCGCGTGATGTCGCCGCCGTAACACTTGGCAATGACGTCCTTACGCAGAGGCGCCACGCGCTCGCGCGCGATCACCTTGGCGCCGATGGCGGCCTGGATCACCACCTCGAACATCTGGCGGGGGATCACCCTTTTAAGCCGCAGCGCCACATCGCGGCCAAGATAGTATGCCTTGTCCCGATGCACAATGACCGCCAGGGCGTCCACCGGGTCGCCGTTCAGCAAAATGTCCAGCTTCACCAGGTCCGAGGCCCGGTAGTCGATCAATTCATAGTCCAGAGAGGCGTAGCCGCGCGTGCCGGATTTCAGACGGTCGAAAAAGTCATAGACGATCTCCGCGAAGGGCATCTCATAGGTGATGATGACCCTGGTCGCGGTGATGTAGCGGATATCCTTCTGGATGCCGCGTTTTTCCTCGCAAAGCTTGAACACGTTGCCCACGAACTCGGACGGCACGTGGATTTCCACACGGGCATAGGGTTCGTAGAGCGTGGCCGTGTCCTGCTGTTTGGGGAGCTTTGAGGGATTGTCGATAAAAAGCTGCGTGCCGTCCTGTTTCTGTACCTGATACACCACGGACGGGGCCGTGGCGATAAGCTCCACCTGAAACTCCCGCTCCAGGCGCTCCTGCACGATCTCCATGTGCAAAAGCCCCAAAAAGCCGCAGCGGTAGCCGAAACCCAGAGCCTGGGAGGTTTCAGGCTCAAAGGTGAAGGCCGCGTCGTTTAATTGCAGTTTTTCCAGGGCGTTTTTCAACTGTTCGTAATCGTTGGCATCAACGGGATAAAGCCCGCAAAACACCATGGGCTTCACTTCCTTGAAGCCGGGCAGCGCCTGCGTGGCCGGGTTTTCCGCCAGGGTTAAGGTATCGCCCACCCTGGCCTCGTGCAGATCTTTTATGGCCCCGGACAAAAAGCCCACTTCGCCCGGACCGAACTCGGCCACATCCACAGGGCCCGGCGAAAACACGCCGAGCCTGGTCACTTCAAAGGTCGCGCCCGTATGGAACATCTTAATTTTGTCGCCAAGACGCAGCACCCCGTCCATGACGCGAAACAGCACCACCACGCCCTGATAGGAGTCGTACCAGGAGTCAAAGACCAGGGCGCGAAGGGGCGCGCCGGGATCGCCCTTGGGCGCGGGCAACAGGCGCACAATGGCGTCCAGCACCTGTTCCACATTAAGGCCTGTTTTGGCGGACACGGACACGCACCCGGAGGCGTCCAGGCCGATGGCCTCCTCGATCTCGGTCTTGACCCGCTCCGGGTCGGCCGAGGGGAGGTCTATTTTGTTCAGTACCGGGATCACTTCCAGATCATGATCCAGGGCGAGATAGACATTGGCTAGGGTCTGCGCCTCCACCCCTTGCGTGGCGTCCACCACCAGAAGCGCGCCCTCGCACGCCGCCAAAGACCGGGAGACCTCATAGGAAAAGTCCACATGGCCCGGGGTGTCTATCAGGTTCAGCACGTAACTCTGCCCGTCCGGGGCCGTGTACGGGATACGCACGGTCTGGGCTTTTATCGTGATGCCGCGTTCGCGTTCCAGGTCCATTTTGTCCAGGAACTGCTCGCGCATCTCCCGGGCCGAAAGCACCTTGGTGATCTCCAGGATGCGGTCGGCCAGGGTGGACTTGCCGTGGTCAATGTGGGCGATGATGCTGAAATTGCGGATGCGCGACGGATCTATCATTATTCACCTGTGCCAGCGTGTATGCACTTGCCCTTAAAAGATGGAGGGGCGTAAGGTCAATCAATTACAGGTCTCATGGTCCCCGGCTTGCCGGAGCAGGGCCCCAAATGCTACCAAAACCTCCAGAGGAGAGATATTTATGGCGCGTGCGCCGAGGCTTTCACCGTTTATGCTTTTGGGGATATTCCTTCTGGCCGGGTTTCCGCCAAACGCGGCCTGGGCCGAAACCTCCTCTCTGCCCCAGCCGATTTCCGCCAGAGAAGCCGTACAGTTTCTTGCGCATCCCCACACGGGGCTTGAAATCGTGGATATTCGCCCAAGCGATGAATACGCGGACTACGCCCTGCCCGGCAGCGAAAACCTGGACCCGGCCACGGTCCTGGCGGACGACACGCTGCTGACCGGCCAAGCGCCGCTTCTTTTTGTAGATAAGGACGGTACGCGCGCTTTCGCCGTTGCGGGCCGGATCGCGCCCAAAACATCCCGGAAGGTGATGGCCCTGACAGGAGGCCTTGCCGCCTGGTGGAAGAGCCAGGAGTTGGACAGGGCCACAAATCCCGCGCAAACGCCTGACAGCGCCCCGGCTCCGCAAAATCCAGGGAAATAGGCCATGAACGAAGAATCCGATACGTCCGCCGCTCCCGAAGCGCCGAGGCCCGCCACATCCGGCCAACCGCCCATAAATCCGTATCTGGCCGGAATGTTTTTGGGCTTGGCGGTTCTGGCATCCTTTCTTATCCTCGGCTCGGGTTTTTCGGCCTCCGAGGGTCTTACGCGCCTCCTGGCCTGGACCCCGTACCACAACACGTTCTTTATGCTGCTGGGTCTTTTCGCCGGGGCGCTCATCTCCGCCCTGACCGGCAAACGCATGCGCTTGTGGCCAGAACGCGGCCCACTCCCATTGAAACGCCGTCTGCTCCTTATTCTGACGGGCGGTATCCTGGCCGGATTCGCTCTTTATCTGATCTCAAAAGGCCTCTTCGATCAGATGCTGAACGGGGGCGTTCTCCTCTCCATTTTCGGCTTCGTCTTTCTCATCTGCTTCCTGATCGCCGGATATGCGGCCGCCCGAATCGCAAAGCGGATGTTCCGATGATCGCCACGCTCTTCGCCTCCGGGCAGATTGACGCGCCCCTTGGACTCGTGGCGGCGGCCGCTTTGGGTTTCGTATTCGGCCTGTGCCTGGAAAAGGCCGGACTTGGAAACTCCGCGCGCATATCCGCACTGTTTCGCCTGACGGACATGACGCTCCTCAAAGTCCTTTTTTCCGCCTTCGCCGTGGCCATGCTTGGCGTGACAGCGGCGCTGCACCTGGGATTGGTCAGCCTGGACGCGCTTGCCTTCCCCCCAACGCTACCGCTCTACCTCCCGGCCGTGGCTGGAGCCCTTTTGGGCATAGGCGCGGCCATAGGCGGCTGGACGCCCGCCACAGCCGTCACCGGACTGGGTTCAGGCCGCCTCGATGCCCTGGTGTTCCTTGCCGGCGCGCTACTTGGCTGCAGCGGGTTCGCGGAGATCCCATGGATGACATTCCTGCCCTCAAGCATCACACATGCGGAGCTTTCTTTCCCCACGACCCTGCCCGAACTCCTAAACGTCAGCCAGGGCCAGGTGATGCTTGGCCTCACCATAGCGGCAGTGGCCGTGTTCTTTCTCTGCGAAGTGATCGAACGCGGGCCGCTGCTTGCCCGTCCGGGCGTCAATCGCCTCTTTCTGGCCGTTTTCAGCGCCCTATTGTGCTTGGCGGCGCTTACGGTCCATTCCCTGCCCATGGCGGTGGTTCCCCTTGGCCAGCCGGCCCCCGCCCCCAACGCCAAGGAACGCCCCGTTCTTTCTGACGATCCAACAGACAAAAACACCATTTCGCCCGCAGGTCTCGCCGCGCGTCTCATGGCCCATGAGTCCATAACTCTCATAGACCTCCGTCCAAAGGCGCAGTTTGACGCCCTCCACCTCCCCACAGCAGTGAACATCCCCGTGTCCGGCTTGGCGGAGTTCCTCTCCCAGCACGACCAAAACCCCCTCATCCTCTACGCCAACGATGAAACCCTTCCGGCCAGAGCGCGTGACGCCCTGGCCTCTCTGAGCTTTGCAAACGTCATGGTCCTGTCCGGGGGCCTCACGGCTTTTTTTGAGGATGTCCTCAAACCGGCATCCCTGCGCGATGGCCCTTTCGACCAAACCCAAGCCGCGCGCATACGGGACGCTCGAAAATTCTTCCTCCCCACCCAATGGCTGACTCCCCCCGCTCCGGGTCTTCTCACCCCACCGGGCCCTATGCCGGGTCTCACCGACGCGGCATGGCTCGCGGCGAACCTGGGCAAGCCGGGGCTCAAAATTCTGGATCTGCGGCCCCAGGCCCAATACGACGCCGGACACATCCCGGGCAGCCTGCCGCTTGATCCCCAGAGCCTTTCCGGCACGGTGAACGCTCTGGGTTCTCAGCTCCTTCCCGCCGATCTCTTGGCCGGACACTTCGGGCTTTTGGGCGTCACCCCGCGCGATCTCGTCGTTCTCGTGCCGGGCGCGGCCCCGCAAGACGCGACGTTCACGGCCATGGCCCTGGAGCGGCTGGGACATTCCCGCTACGTCCTCCTTGGCGGCGGCATGAACGCCTTGCCCACGGACACCACCCTCCCAAAGGTGAACGCCGTACACTATCCGCCAGTCAACACCGCCAGTCCACAGGACGGCTTCACCGTGGACGGTCTGGACGTTCTGGCGGCCGTCAACAGCGGTCAAACACTCATTATAGATGTCCGGGACGCCGCCACCTTTGCGGCAACCTCCTCAAATGACTCGCGATCGGGCCATATCCCTGGCGCCGTGAACCGGCCGATCACCCTGGACCAGACCAAAGGACCGGACGGCACCCAAACATTGCAGCCTCGCGCCGATCTGGAAAAGGCCTATGCGGCCCTCATCCCGGCCAAGGATCATAGCGTCATCGTCTATGGCGACACGGCAAGAGACGCCTCGCAAACATGGTGGATTCTTGCCCGGCTCCTGGGCTATACCAATGTGAAGCATTACGGCGGGGGCTGGGCCGAATGGTCCGCCCACCCTGAATGGCCCGTTTCCGCCTCGGCCAAGGAGAAAAAATGAATATTCCCGCGCAAATACGTAAACGGCCTCTTCTCTTCTCCGTCCTCGCGCTTGCTCTCTGCGCCGCCTGCGCGCCAGAGCCGCCCATAAACCAGCAGCAAATGATGGATGCCAATACCCAGGCCGATCTCACGTCGCTTAAGTCCACCACGCAAGAGATGCGCCAACGCCTGGAATCGCTTGAAGCCCGCCTCGGGCCCCAGGGACAAGGCGGTATAGAAGATATCAACGCGCGGCTCAGCCGCCTTGAGGCCACCGTGGCCCGCATGGCAACCACCCTGGGCGTGGACACAAGCGGCCCCGCAACTGATGCCACAGGTCAGACTCCCTCCGCCGCGCCGTCAGCGCCGCAAGGCCCCGCCACCGATTCCGGCTCTGAACAGCCCCAAAGCGCGGCCGCGCCCGCCCAACAGCCCGCGCCAAACCCCAGCGCGATGGCCGCTCCCGCCGACCAGGCGCAAAATATCTACCGCATGGCCGAAGATGCCTTCAATCAGCGTGATATGGCCCGCGCCCAAGGCCTGCTCGCCCAGCTCGTTCAAAGCTTCCCCGATTCCCCCCTCGTCCCCGACGCCCTCTACTGGCAGGCCCAGGCGGCGGCCCAGCAGGGCGACTACGCCAAGGCCGCGCTCGCCTGCCAAAGCCTCATCCAAAAATATCCCAACCATCCGCGAGTGCCCTCCGCCATGCTCACCCAAAGCCTGGCCTTCCGCAAACTGGGCAAAGATCAGGCAGCCCTGACCGTCCTGCAGGAAGTGGTCAAACGCTTCCCCAATACCCCCGAAGCCCGAAGCGCCCAGGCACAACTCCATCCAGCGCGGTAAAGACTGGGGCTCCGCCCCAGACCCCGCTGGAGGGAATGATTCCCTCCAGACCTCCTCAATAGCTTCGCGGCCCGCATCGGCTGATAGCCGATGCGGGCCGCGAAGCTTATTGCGGGGTGCAGGGGGATCATCCCCCTGCCGGGGGAATAACGAGGCTTAACCCCTCGTCATGGACGCCCGAAATTTCAAGTGGTTAGATGCATTTTTTGTTTTTGAACCGT
>Ga0123354_10003718_pt1 | contig 21220 bp, 13 predicted proteins | sample TergutLab28metaG_2_FD_97872 | JGI IMG/M metagenome (GOLD analysis project Ga0123354, IMG submission 97872) | Labiotermes labralis P4 segment gut microbial communities from Petit-Saut dam, French Guiana - Lab288 P4 | ecosystem: Host-associated > Arthropoda: Insects > Digestive system > Gut ... | reverse complement strand
GTCGTCTGTACCTGATAGCAGAAGTTCAGTTGAAGTAGTACAGTGAGTGGTGATGGTTGTGTTTGATTGAGTTGCATTGTGCATCGTCTTGAAGTGTAGAAGCCCAGTTCAAGCGCCCTAACAACATGTTTACGAAAGAAGACCAACGCTCCTGGATAAAAATTGAAGTTGCACGAGGTCGTAGTGCACAAACCTGTTTTCAAGGACTGCAAGAAGCATGTGGTGATGCTGCTTTGCCATATCTCACAGTGGCACGATGGGTAAAATTGTTCCATGAAGGGACGGATTCCATTCAGGACAGCTGTCATTCAGGACGACCCCATGTTGACAACCACACAATTCAGCTCCTTGCTTCTTTGCTGGATGTTGAACGTCGATGGACTGCATGGGAGTTAGCTGCTGAGGTAGGCATATGCCACAAAACCATGCTCCACATTCTGCACAACATTCTTGGCTACCGCAAAACTGCAGCACATTGGGTACCCCATACATTGTCTGAGGTGCAACAATGGCAACGGTACGCAATTGCACAGGACTTGTTGAACCGGTACCAGAGGGAAGGTGATGACTTCCTTGTGGACGAAACTTGGGCTCGCTCATACGAACCACATTTGAAGTAACAATCAAATGAATGGAAGCATCCTGGCTCCCCTCGTCCGAAGAAAGTGCACCCTACACAGAGTAATGTGAAGGCGATGTTCATTGTGGCATATGACATTGATGGAGTGATAATGCACCACACTGTCCCTCAAAGACAGACAGTAAACGCTGCCTACTACTGCAATTTCCTCTGTAATCATCTTCATCCAGCACTCAGGAGAAAGCGACGGCACTTGTTGGCAACGAATCCCATTATCCTTCATGACAATGCAAGGGCTCATACTGCCAACGTTGTCACGGATCTCCTTCGCTGCTGGTGATGGGAGATACTGGAACAACCGCCATACTCACCCGATATGAGTCCATGCGATTATGATCTTTTCGCCAAAATGAAAGAAACACTGCGAGGGATACGTTACAACACAAGAGAGGCGATTATTCGTGCTGTAGGGCAGTCACTGCTGGACATCAACAGAAGTGGACGCGCTGATGGTGTACGACGCCTTCCACAAATTTGGCAGAAGGTGGTACACATGAGGGGAGATTATACTGAAGGAATGTAAACGTGTTTACCTCAGGTAATAAAGTCATTTCAAAACTATAGAGGAGTTGCCACTACTTTTTATCCAACCCTTGTATATTTACAGGACCAAAGGCTCTTCAGTGATTACCACAGCAAAAATTAGCACATTTCTGGAATTATATTTTACAGTTTATTCATATGCACTTTAGCAAAACTGTTACTCTTACACAGAGCATACTGTATCAGATTTTAAGTGTTATTTCTTTGATGGAAGCAGAAAACATGAAAAACAGTCAACATACAAACTCTGTTTCTGATATGTACGATTGACCTGAAAACAGTCGAGCTCAACGGAAACATGTCACCTTAATGAATAAAAGGCACTAAGAAACCGGTGTACATGCTGTAAGATAATGTTTATGGTGCACATGCTGTTAATAGCATCAAAAACATTCTGTTTTTTTTCTCTTTTACTCATCTTGTAAGGCTATCAAGGTAGGTGTTAATAATTACTGTCATCCACAAACAAATTTCACTCATTTCTAATGGTAATTGGCAGAATTTTTCCCAAACAATAAGAAGCTTACCTGTCTTCCACCTGGCACCTGAAGCTGAGCTATATTGCCTGAAGTTCCAACTACATTCTGAGTGGCTGGTATCCTTATCACCTGTCCAGTTCCAGCAGATGATGTCAAAATTGTACCAGGTTTCAAAGAGCCCTGCACAGTGAGGAATACAAAAAAGAGAAATATAAAAAAAAGTATTAAATAGATTAAGTAGTAGACATAGATAATAAACTGGGAATATCTGTGATGTTTCAATAAGATGCTTGCAAACATAGGATGCTTTACAGAAATCAATACACAACATGATATAATATTGGTTGAAGGGGCATTAATATAGGTGCAATGTCCGTCTCAACAAACTCCAGAGATAATACAATGTTAATGCAATTCCATCACCATTTAGTTTTAAAAATTCATTTTATGTACTACACAGAAAAATAATGTTACCTGTCGAATGATGACTTTCTGTGGACTAAGTAGTGGCTTCACAGTTGTATTAACAGCCCCACTAATTCCTCCAACAGCTGATGCAAGGGACACTGCTGACTTCAGTTGTGTCACGCCACTTACAGGAGCTGGGAGTATCTTTGTAGGAGATTTTACAACAGTGGAAGCTGGCATCATTGTTATTTTTGCAGGTGACTTCACAGGAGGAGCCACAAGTTTGTTTACAATAATACTCTGCAAGGATACATAAAAACAATTTATTTAAAATGCTTTAACTCATATAATAAATGAAAATGCATACAAAAAACACTAACTTGTTTGGCTGGAGATGATGGTAAAATCTGCTGGAGTTTGGCTGGTGACAAGAGGCCCATCTGTTGAGCTTGAGCTAATGTGATTGCCTTTGTTGGACTACCAAGAAGAGAAACATTACTTTGGCCAGCTCCACCACCACTGATGATTTTAATTGGCTGACCACTGCAAAATGTCTCTCCAGCTTGAGATGTTGCTAGCATGACAGGCTGGCCCTGTTGTCCCTGCTGATTCCCAGTAATAATTACTTTTGCATATACCTTAAACAAGAAACACACAGGAAATTAAAACTTAATAATTTTGCTTCACTGCAATTGCACACAACAATGAACATTAATACATATTTATGACAGAAGCTGAAATGGAACAAGAAGTATAAACTTCCTTAACACTTTGAGATAAATGAAGAACAAGACAGAAAATAAAATTGCCATAAGGCTCAGATTATAATTTGAAATATGTAAAAAAAAAAATCTTACAAGAAGCAACGAAAAAACACTTCTGAATGTCCTTGTTTTTGTTGTTGTTGCTATGCTGCTCTATTCACTAACTTTTTTTTCTTCACATAGATAGAAATTGGATGTTGACACACACAACTAACAATAAGACAGAACACCTGTCACAAATTATGTTTTTGGGTTATGGTATTTTGAAGATGATGTACTTGATTACTTCAAGGAACAAAGTTCAGGAACCAAGTAAAATTAAATATGTTTTCCTTATGTTCCATTACATAATGCCTACACCAAACAGAAACATCTCGAAGAAATGTTATATACATTACTGACATCCAAAACAAGTGTGTCTACAGTACTGCAATATACTTCATCATTTGTACCAACATTTAGGTTTCTGTGATCGTGCATCGTGAGCAAATTGTGAAGTGAGAGACAAAACCAACAAGATGCAACAATCAGATGTTTATTATCAACACTCTCAACATGTTTTGGGCATCATTATGCCCATCTTCAGGAGAACAAAGACCACATGTTACTGCATGCGGTGTGCTGCACTGGTTTGAACAGTAACCTTCACAGTGCTCGCATCCTACAACGCAGCGCCCCACAACCGCTACCAGCCACAACCAGCAGAACCAGCGCAGCACACTGCATGCAGTAACACACGGTCTTCGTTCTCCTGAAGATGGGCATAATGATGCCTGAAACATGTTGAGACAGTGTTGATAATAAACATCTGACTGTTGCATCTTGTTGGTTTTGTCTCTCACTTCACAATTTGTACCAACATGTTTCTTTTCAAAGAATCCATCTTGGAATGCAATGCACTAATCCCACTGATTGCCACACCACTAGAACATTTAACTATAATAACTTTTTGTCAAAATCCTTAACTTCACATTCTTTAATGCATTTCTCAGTCAAAGACAGATGTCTGCTTCTGATATCTATCTTCAATTCTAAAAGAACCAAGAGTCAAAAAGGGCCAAATGTGGGCTATACGAAGATTGATTTCTGAAGAAAATAGGAAACACATCAGGTCACACATTATCACAAGGAAGAGTCAGTGTCTGCTGTTCCTATGGTCATTTTCAACTGAAAAGTTGCAGTGTCATGTGTAGGTTGACTGCACAGTATGATACATTGCCGGTGAAATGATGTGGCACTGCATGCCAGTACAAGATAGCAGGATACTAAAAAACATCATCATCACCACCTTTTCACACATTCAGACCCATTTGTTGAGTGACTATATCAGAGAATGCCATTTTCCACTGAATGCTGTCTTCACTGGTAGCAGGATTGTAATAAAACACTTATGATTTTTCAGTGGTAATGATATTGTGATAAAATGCATTACCAAGTTCTTCAAAACGGCATTTAAGATCTTGACACATAGTCAGTACTAACAACCATTCTAACAGCAGCACACCTGTTTCAATCCTGTGTTTATGCAAACTGCATATGTACTACCTACTGAAATTGAAAATGTGCTGTTAAGTTCAGTCAACCATCAGTTTTCTCAAATTGTAACTGTAGATGTATTCATCAATACCTCACTGCAGGAGGATAAACAATATCTTGATTCATGACAAATGAAACATGGCTTTCCTTACTAAAAGCTTCCTGTATTATATGAAATGCTTCTCTAGAAGCTTCCTTCAGAAAAAAATATCAACCTTAACTGTACAAGGGTTTCCCATAGCTCCAACCACTTACCACATGCAGATGTAATTAGACATGTCTGCCTCTCATTCACAGTTATTCACAAACAACAATGGGTAACACTATCTCACATGGTACACTAATGTTGGCACCACACATGCTTTGTCATTCTGCCATTTTTCACTAAAATAACAGGTTCTAAGCACAGCCAGCCTTATTAATTCAGAACAAACCTCCTAATAACCCCAACCTCTTCAATTTGCTGATTAACAGGTACTGCAATTGACATGAACTAATTAAATAATTTAAAAAATGATAAAATATCATCTCACTCACAGCTTCTAGAACTAAAAAAAAACATCTTGTACCCAATCCTTACTCTGGGTACACAGTTCTTCCTCAAGTTACCTAATTAACCATAATGAGTTACATACACAATTTTAACATATCATTCCATTCCACTGAACATTTGGCAACCAAAACCTTTTACTCTGAAACACCACAAACAAACTTACTCAATTCACCAATTATTCAGGGGATTGTCTGCAATGTTATACTTAATGCTATATTACTTTTCTTGCATTATAGTATCTTTAGTGGTCTTGTAAACTATCATCAATTATGCAAGCAAGTGCAACTTACTCAGTTCTGAAATGTAATATTTTGTAAACTTCCAGCTATTTTGACACCCATTACTGTTTGCATAAAAGAATATACATCGGGTGGAACCCATTTAATTTTCCTCAAATTAATGTTTTTTTTCCTAATATTCAATGTCAATTATATAATTATACACCAGAGTTACATGTCCTCCAATTAAAATTATCCTCAGGTTAAATGTTCAAATCTACTTTTCTCCAAAGAAACTATAATTGAGAGGTTAACTCTACATATTGCCAAAAGATATATTAGTTGTACCACAATACTGATGAAAACTTCTAGGTAATATTAGAAAAACTAAGCACAATCTTTTCACTCAAAAAGCAGCACTGCCATAAAGTGATGATACACAACAGCCTGCATGCAAAACTTAAAACAAGAAACTGATTCACGATTTCAAGTATGATAAATAACACTTTCTTTCAAAGGGTTATGTTGGACTGCTTTCTTCTGAGACTGTGTTTGCTCATGATAATGTGTAAGACCTAATGTGTGTAACTAACTCACAAACTCCATAAACAACATAACAACATTTCAAAATTCATAAACCACCACAAAAAGGTCAATACAGGCCCTAAGCATCCTCATAACCTACTGAATGATTATCACTAAATTTAAAAGTAAATCTAACAGTGCACCGTTTACTTTTTGTTATACAAAATTACAACAATGAGCTCATCTCAACAACCACCACAGCTATAACAGTGATACATATCATTACTAACATTCCTCAACTGCCCTGCTGTTCCAGAAGCTGGGCGCTTTGTTGTGGCCTGGAGAGGTTTTATTCCTTGAAGATTTGCAGCTGTAAGATTACCAGCTGTACTTGTTGCAATAACTGGTCTATTTAGACTAGCAGGGCGCAACTGAACAATATTTCCATCTGCAGACTTGGCTGTAACTAATGTTTGAGCTAAAGACTGAAACTGAGGCACCGAACTAATGGCAACATTGCTGGATATTCCAGCAATCTTTCCCACAAGCTGTCCAGCACTGACTGTCACATGTTTAGGAGTCAAACTTGATGAAGTGGTAACACTGGCACTTGAGGAAACAGGAGACTGTATTACTACAATTGAAGAACCTGTAGTTTTTGAAGTCACTGTGGATGATGTGAATGTAAGATTATTACTGACTGATGTAAACTGTTTAGTTGAGATTTCTTGTTGTAATGGATCCCCTGTTTCTGGGGATGGTGTAGACATTTCAATCTCATGCATGTCCATATCTTCCACCGCTGTCGTCTCCTCCATAATTTCTGGCAAGATGGCTTCAGGTGAATGTGCCACATCACCCCGCCCATGGTCTTCACTCACAACGGTCACGACAGATTCAACAGTTTCACCCACAGTTAAGCCGTCTCCACCACCTTCTAATTCCTCTTCTAATGTCCCCTCTACTCCAACTGTTGAGTTAAGACGGTCCAGTTCTGCCTGAATGTTGACCAATGTCTCTAGCTCTGAAGATGTAAACTGATCACTGTTATGTGGCAAAGTGAGAGCACTGAGGTCTCCATCTCCTAGGGCTCCAGCATCCAATCCAAGTGTTTCCACAACTGCCCGTGCCCCTCCTGGGGGTTTCGTACCGCCTATTTAACATAAAAACAACAGTTGTTGAAGTTTACTACAAAGTGGTTCATTACTGAGCGTCCAAGTGTAACAGATAATTTATTAATTTCAAGGTCTTCATAGCATACATAAGAACATTCTACTGTTCACTGAACTACTTTAATGTGTGACATCTAGATAGCTTTATAATACTCCTTACAGGAAATTCAAAACAATCCATAAAACTGAAACAACCACATAAACTGTTACCTTATACGATCTTCATGCATAAATATGTTGTCCAGTCTTACACGTATATCTAGCATTAATTTAAAGACTGGATTACATAGAAATATCACTTTCAGTGTGGCATCTCCATGTTAAACGCTGCTGTCGCACGAACATTCACAGAAAAGCTTTTTGAACTGAACTGAAACGGGAAGACAACCTATTTTACGATAACTTTTACGACACTGAAGCTCATCATCTAAGCGCCATTTACGCAAGGCTAACAACGCAGCCGAGCTCAAATGACGCGCCATTTTCTGCCAGCAAGGCAGGGAAATTTGAAACATTATGATATACTACAATCATTTGCTCCATATTTATGACCAATTCGTTAGAGTTTGACATATGCACAATGTATTTCACTTACATATACAGCCCTAACATTCACATTCAGCCGCGTATTTTTGTTTTCAATGCAAGCTAACCTCCAGAAACAGACCTAAATTTCAGCGCTAAGATGAAGCAAGAAAGGGTGGGGGCACGTCCAAAAGCTTCGTAAATCTGTAAAACTAATGCTCAAAAATCTTATGTCATTTATTACAAATCATCATTAGATAGTGCTTTTTTCAATTTTCAAAATAAGTGGGTGTGATAGCAACATATGTCCTTTTTACCTGTATCTGGAGCTGGCATCCTGTATTTGTTCAAAATCACGCGCCCACCATTACCGTCCCATAATGCACTGGACCGCCGCGTATGAAAAGACCCAAAGGTCGTTGTTCTAGAAAATGTCACGTTAAGGTCGATCCAATTCACTCATTCACTCTTTGGTATGAATTTATAGAGTTTATCGGTCCGGTGCCGCATTTTTCTTCAGTTAATGTGAAAGAATGTAAGATATACAGGACATGTCTACTTTGCGCTATTTTACAGCTTCCGCGGTGAATAGCACACTAACCAATCAGAGCGTTTTTACGTGAATCAGACGCGACATTAAACATGGCGGTTACTGTTGCCAGTGTAAGGCAGCAATTAGCGGTTTTGTCAAATTCCAGTGGCTCTCATAAAGACCAAGCAGAAAAGTAATTTCTCGATATTTACGTAAATGTAAATCACTTACACTGGGGCTTTTACGAACATGAAGGATTGTGTATATGATTAGTTAATTGGTTATTGTACTTAAAACATAACCTAATCTTGATCTTGATCATAGTGTTTGTGGCGTAGGATAATTATTTAAAACTTACGTCTTGTTTTAGGTACCGCTCTCTCTTGGATGCAATATTAACATCATCAAGAGATGATTTAACTGAAACTTTGAAAGTCTTCATTGAAGCAAGTATGATCCGGGTTCAGATGCAAATCCTAGACCAGAAATTATGTATGTGTGACACTCCAGCTTTAAATCCTTATCACAGTATTACTCATATGAATACTGCAATTCTTTTCAGTCGTAAATGAGAACGTGAGTTTGGTAATATCACGACAAATTTTGACCGATGTGAGCACACAACTGACGGTGCTCTCAGATCCTGTATCTAAAGCCGTATCACACTACACCCTAGAAAAGGTAATTACTCTGTGTTGTTGGAAATCATCCTTGTATGATCATAGTGTAGTTGCTGAGTGCACTACACAAGTGGAGTTTAAATCATATATGTTTCTTGTATATTAATGAGCCAAAAGTTTTCTACCTTATCCCTTGAACTATTAGGCTTCCTTCTCCAGTTTATTTTTCAGTACTCCCATTAGGTAGAAAGTAGCAATCGTTGAGCACTTTCGTGTACAGGGCTTCTTTCCATAGCTTCAATGTAGTTGCATACAAATAGGATGTATAATATGAATAAGAATAATATATAGATAAATTTTAAAGCAATGTGATTTATGAATTCCCAGTTCATAATTAAGATATAGAATTACATTTACTGTCACTAAAATCTTGGAAGAGTTATAATGAAAATCATTTTGTGTAAGGTACAACCTCGTGTAATCTCTTTTGAAGAGCAAGTAGCAAGTATTCGCCAGCACCTTGCAGACATCTATGAACGTGAACAAAGCTGGAAAGAAGCAGCCAATGTCTTGGTTGGAATTCCTTTGGAAACTGGACAAAAGTAAGTCATCAAGCACTGCACTAAACATTGGAAGGTAGTATTTTTTTTTGTGAAAATAATTTATGATGGAGCATAATCAACAGCCACATATACCAGTGTTCAGAATTTTGATGAGCTTTTATTGCTATTAGTATTATACAGGGAGGCTGCTAACTCTATTGGTGCATAGACTTCCCACGAGTTGCATCATCATCATATTGTCACTGCCCTGGACCAGTTGCAGCTATGTTGACAGCAGCAACAATGTAGAAGGAACTTGGAACATCTACTTTACATATCTCACAATTCAAGATTCAGATCTTATGGGATGTTACACCACATTTACTGCTAAATTGTTCGAAGAAGTGTAGTACCCATAATTCTCCCACTTAGGCCAAATAAGTCATATCACGGCATGCAACTTAGTGTATGCAAGCTTTATGTGCTGTTCAATGTTCATGGCTCTACAATGCATTTAAGTTTAAGGTGGTGCTGCAGTAATCATAAAATACCCATTATGCTTTCATGTTACACTGTTCACAAAAAGGAAACATGATGAAGGGGGTGATGAGTATCCATAGTGCAAGAACCCACAGAAACAATACAAGAATAATTTTATTAATGCCAGTAAATTTGCAGGAGCTAATTGTAGAAGAGTGGGGAAGCAGTATTGGAGGATATGTACAATGACATATACACCTCTTGTTAGAATGTGTACTGTGTGTAGATAAATTTATGTAAATAGGCTTGATATTGGGTGGAGCTTTATGTTTCTGTGCCTTTAGTGTTTCAGTTATCTGGACATGTCAGAAAGAATATTCAAAACACCCAGTTATCTGGACATGTCAGAAAGAATATTCAAAACACCGTCAGTAGTCGATAAGTGTCCACTTTGTAGTTCACCATTTACTGGTTTAGAGCATAATGGCTCATGATTTATATGGCATTATACCTATTGGTCTCCTGTATCTCTGCTGTACAAATTGCTTCAGTGGTACTGAGATTGAGATTGTGACTTAGAATCTAATACACATTGTTTGTACTGTCCCAGGAAGGTTACAAATATGAAAAGATGGGAAAGGAAGGCATATGTACCAGGATGAGGAGAGTGGTGGTGAAAGGCAGTAAATGATCACTGAATATAAAATTTTGAGAGTGATTTTTAATTTAGTACCAGCAGCTCAGAAGGGATGTAGAAAGCCTCAACCATGTTTTCCTTTTATTATTTTTATATGATACAGGCAGTATTCTGTGGACTACAAATTAGAAACATACTTGAAGATTGCAAGGTTGTATCTGGAGAATGATGACCCAGTGCAAGCAGAGGCATACATAAACAGAGCATCATTACTGCAGGTAATTGTTACAAGAAAGTTCCTTTTGATGAAATAATTATAAAATGATCATTTAGAAATAAAATATTTGTGCTTGAAATTGAATTTCAGGCTGAATCCAAAAATGAACAGCTGCAGATATATTACAAAGTATGTTATGCCAGAGTATTGGATTATCGTCGTAAATTTATTGAAGCTGCACAACGCTATAATGAACTATCATACAGAGGAATCATTCATGAAGATGAAAGGATGACAGCATTGCGAAATGCTTTAATATGTACAGTGCTTGCTTCAGCTGGTATGTGGATGTCAGTTTTATAGGTGTATGGGGCAACTGCTTATTTATTGTACTTTTTATAAAAAAAAGTGAGAGCTTTGGAGGCACGATACAGCTGAATTTAGTCACAGTTTGTCACTCTCATTTTGTTTAGGTCAGCAGCGCAGTCGAATGCTCGCAACGCTGTTTAAGGACGAACGATGTCAGCAACTGCCAGCATATTCCATCCTGGAAAAAATGTATCTTGATCGAATTATTAGACGATCAGAGCTACAGGAGTTTGGAAACTTGCTGCAACCCCATCAAAAGGCTTCAACTACAGATGGTCTGTGATACTGCTGTGACAGTGTCTGAATCAAAAATGTCATGTAATTGGATTATTAGAGCACACAGGAAATGCACTGTCAGCTGTCCACATCTTCCACAGAACTATTTTGTTGTTGGCCCATAACAGGAGAATGTCATATACAATTCTTGAATGGGACATTGAGTAGTCAGACCTGTTGCTCTGAAATAGTAATTCAGGTTCCTATTAAAACAGAGGCTTTTTGTACCATGATTGGTGAAACAGTACTCCTCAAAATATGGTTAACAGGCAGTCACCATCACTTTACCATGGAGGCTGGGTTCAGTCCTCCGTTGGGATTTGTGCTACACAAAGTGGCACTGAGACAAATTTTTCTCAAGTTCTTCAGTTTACTGTCAGTATCATTCTACCAATGCTCCATTTATCACTGACACTATGTAACCTTAAGCAACAGACAGCACTGTGACATAAGACACTTAAAAATGACATGTATGTTTGCCTGCAAAAAATGAAACCCGAGTACTGGATGGTTTCTTGAATTTCTCAATACAAAAATACCACTTTAATATAATGACGATGATGATGATGAAAATGTATGCTTGCTTTCAGGTTCCACTATTCTGGAGCGGGCTGTAACAGAACATAATCTGTTATCAGCCAGTAAGTTGTATAACAACATCACATTTGAAGAATTAGGAGCCCTTCTGGAAATTCCTCCAATGAAAGCTGAAAAAATTGCAAGTCAGATGATAACTGAAGGCAGAATGAATGGATATATTGACCAGATAGACTCCATCGTCCATTTTGAAAGTAAGACATTTGTTTCATGTAAGAAACTGAGCTTACCACACTACAGAAGAGGCTGTATTTCTTTCTAGGTGTACTATTTATATAAAGCTTACATATAGGAAGCTGAATTCACTACACTATGTGTATTATTTGTGTGAAGATTACTATTGTATTCAGTTTCTATGAAGACCAGAGATTTAACTCCATGTGTCACCAGACTGATGAATTAATACAACTGGCATCTGGTATTGTTCCAGTATGCTGAATGTTTTGCTGCATTGCAAAATGTAAGTCATTGTATATAAACACTGCAGTGTGAAGTGGACCTAATTTCAAGTCACAAACAGCTTATTTGGGAGACATCTTACTAAACATCCCTGGAACTGTATCTCCTACCTAAATACACAAATATTGATCATTTGTTCATTGTTTTAAACGTACCTGTTTCAGCAAGAGAAGTACTGCCAACATGGGACAAACAAATCCAGTCACTGTGCTACCAGGTGAACCAGATCATTGAGAAAATAACCAATAATGATCAAGAGTGGATTACCAAAGCCATGGAAGAGCAAATGGTTCATTAAATCAGCCATGTCAAACACATCATTTCTTGTATGCAAGTCTGTGACAGTGAAATCAGTTTTTTTTTATCAGTTTACTCTATTTACCTCTCATGAAACAATTGTTCCACAAGCTGGCAGTCACTGCAGTCTCATTGTTTGTTACATAAATAAAAGCTAATGTTTTGTATCAGTTTACTCTATTTACAACTCTCATGAAACAATTGTTCCACAAGCTGGCAATCACTATATTTCATCTTTTCACCACATACACATATAAAATGCCTTTTCCCCAAATAGATTGTGGTTTATTTTGTTGTGTGAAAAAAATACATGAAGGATCGATGGGAAATGTTTATTCACCAAAACTTAAGAGTACAAAATAATCTGAAACACAGAAGTGTGACAACCTCTCCACTATTCACACACCATCCTTTCTCATCTTGCTAGCATGATAGCTCTGATCATACAGTACATCTGAAGACAAGTTTCAATGTCTACTTGTCTTACTGTCTGTACAATTAGACGCTTCCTAAGAGAAACTAACGGTCACTAGCACTAAGGAAATTTAAGTCTAAAACAACTGGGTCTAAGAACTGGGCTTGATGAGAGGCAACATTAACTGCTGTCTTAACAAATGTGTAACAGAAAATGCTCCCCATGGTCTTTACAGATGTTGCTAATATCCATTGCACATTTTTTAAGTTAATCTTGCAAAGATGGTTGTTCCTTTCATCCAAAGAAAATACATGAAGATTGAAGAAAATACTGACTTACACACACCAAAGCTTAAAACAATGTCTACACAACCTCTACAAGCAAATGCTTCTTTCACTCAAAATGTCTAATGTACAAAGTACACATTAGAGTAGTAATTTATTTATACAAACTTCTCTCAAAATCAAATACATGTTTTTCCAGAATATTAACAAATGGATTATTTCCATTTCTTTGATATAATGACGTCTCTATTACCACCTAACCTGAAGCAAGTAACATTTACTGGACTACAGTACATTTATTTACTGAGCAGTGGTCTGATTACAGGTTCATTCTTCCCATACAATGAAAAGTGAGCGAAGCTGATTTAGTACAAATAAGAATTGCACCACATGCTCCAGAAAATCATGTCACTGCAAAAGTTTTTTCCCTCTAAAAATCACCATCTTGTTAAATTACTTTACTTTCTTCAAACTTCATAATATCTTTCTGACAAAAGACCACAGTTTGAAATGTTTTAAGCTTCAAGTTCCAGGGCTACACCAATCTTATGGCCACCTTGGTTGAAATTCTTGCCATCAATTAAGGCTGACAAATATATCGAGACTCCTGCAAATGAAGAGTTGTGCGATTACTTGTGGAATATAACAAAACATTACATCTTGAACAAAATACAGTTATCTCTGTTGGGCTACTGCGATATGACACTAGCTGCAATGGGCTTAATGTCACTGACATTAGTCCAACACTCTAGCCCTTAATGCAGCCTAACTCTTCTTCAACATTCCAAGAGCTGGCATAGCTGAAGGGTCATATGTTTACAGACAAACTTCACATCATTAACAAATGTGAGATCAATGGTCAGTTACAATTCCCACAGTAATGTACAATGTTACAGTCAATATAAAACAAAACCAAACTGTTACATGCAGCACACAAATTTTGCCTCCATGGTATAATATAAAATAAAATTATACAAGCTTCATATAAAATCCATGTAAAAACAAACTACCACATGTTTATTGAAAGAATGAATCCCAAGAAGGTCAACACAGAAAGACAGATGGCATAATGAATGAACAGAATTTTCAACACAAAAAAGTGCAATATTCACGCAAGTTGTAGCACCGAAAGTACTGGAAGATTTCCAGCAAGTGTTACCACTTAATAAAGGACTCTAAAATAAACCAGCGGTTTTAAGTACACAATTGTGTTAACACTTGGACTCTGTACTATCAAATTATTCCCACAAAATTACTATTCAACCCTACCTTCACGGAGCTTCTGCTGATATCCAAGACCAATTTGACTCGCATTGTTGACCTTGGCTCTGACTGAAGCATCTTGATCCAACTCGTATAGGCAGCCAATACCAAACCTAGTCTCATTTGATCCTGCAGTCCAGTTTAAATCAATAGCGGCATCCAGTTTTGGGCTCACTTTCTGGTAGATAGTTCCACCAAATTCCTGACCATCATTCCTGAAGTAAGGAAATGTTACAAAATGGCACACACAAACCCAGATGAAAAACTACAGCAATACTGGATGTCATATCCTCAATGGTAAAGGTAAAACAATGACACGCAACATTGGTATAACACTGAGGTATGTTTGTGCAACCACTGTTGCCATGGAAAAGCAATAAGTATTACATATTCTGTGTGTGTGTTTGTAGCCTTAGTTATCCAGCATAGTGTGTGCATATGGCATATTGTATTGTCATCTGTGGCCTGTCTGGCTCTACAATACTTTTCCACATTTCTTGGGGGGGGGTTATTACTGAACATAAAATATGTGTTATTTTCTCTACAACCTTTGTCTGAAACATTCTCATTCTAAGAACTGAGCGAGATATGATCAAAAATATATTTTGGTGTTCATGTGAAGTACTTGTTTTTCTTGTCAGATTTTAATGAAACACCAGTTTTCTCAACAGATTTTAGAAAAGTACTCAAATATAAAGTTTAATGAAAACCCGTCCAGTGGGAGCTGAGTTGTTCCATGTGGGCAGGTGGATGCACAGATAGGCAGGATACAACTAAGACATTTCACAATTTTGTGAATGTGCCTAAAAAGGTAAGTTCACCCAATAGCACAAGTAGAGGTAAGCTCTACTCTTTCTATAACCTCAGCGCTACATCACTGGGGTAGGTGGTCAATGTCATGCCCCAGCTGCTTTACCCCTGGGAATGACCCAGTACCCACTGTACAGGAGGATGGGTTTGTCCCAGGGTCAATCTGGAAGGGCATGAAAAATCTTGGCCCCACTGGGATTTGATCCCCAGACCTTCCAGCCCCTTGCAAGTGCCTATACCAAATACACTAGCCTAGCCCACCATATATTCAATGACAAACAAATAATTACTTAAGACAACACCAACAAAATGCACAATATTATATATCTACAACTTTACAATTAAAACACTAAAACACCAATGCCAACATGTTTTGACCCCCTTCAGGTCATCTCCAAGTAATACACATAAATTAATTACATATATATATATATATATATGTATGTATAAAACAAAGACTGTGTACATGAATTAAGCTAAAATTAGGTTTGGATGTTACAGGTTGGCTCAAGGCCTGTAGCAGAGCCATTTCCTTAAGTGCTTAATACAAGGTGGTGTTTATCAATGTATTGGATTACAAATGTTCATGTCACAGTAGCTGCTTGTGTATAGTGCGACTGTAAGCAAGATATTGTTGTCTTAAGTAATTATCAATTAATGCACGGAAATGAATAACATAAAAAACATGAACACTTACACATGTGTATGAAGGATGAAATCCCCAGAGGTATAGCCCAATGAAATGTTATTTTTTGTAATCTTCGATTTCTGAGAGTCAAACTGTGACTGATAACCAGCCAGCCAGCCTGAAATTGGTTACAACAAACATTTAATGCAAATGCTATATTCACCTCATTACATAATTTCTCTGAACAGTATGTAGGGTAACATGCAGCAAAATGGAGTAATGGAGTAAAATGCATTATTGACTTTTTTGGCAGAAGAAAGTGCTGACAGCATGCGGCAGTGAGATACATATGTCTACACAGCACAATGCATCATTGGTACCAATGGCAGCCATGTCAGTGAAAGTTTGAGTTGTGAAACTGCAAACACACTGAAAAGATTACTGTTCTTAAAACTTAAGGGCCAGAAACAACTGAAGGTAGGGCAGAGTCTCCATTACTTTTGGAAATAAAAATCAACCATACAGGTAGACGGTATACTTAGAAACACTCTAATATTAGTATCAAGACAGAATGGGGCTGCTATGATGGATTAGTACCCTGTTACGACTTACGGATCTTTTCTGCTTCTAATAACACTACACTTTAATTAGATGGTTCTGGAGTAGCAAAGAACTTCCAACTGCAAAAGCTGGTCCCTTGAATCTATGACTTAATGCAGTTGAGGCTGTCATCTGTGGTTTGGTAGGACAGTTAATGTCGTCTAATTCTGGGTGCCACAAACATTGGGGTGCCATGTAAAGGACAAAAGGATTAAACCTGCTAGCACACTGTCAAAACAGATGGGCAGATATCGATGTTACTTTTGAACAGCAAGCAGAAATGGTCAGCTATAGGAAACTTGAGAAGGAACGACTGATCAGTTTCCCCATAAAAGCAATAAGAAGTTTGGCTTACGAGCTTCATGGCCTTTCAAAGAGACATTCAAACACCTATTTGAGAAAGACAGAGGCCACATCCACAGCCCTTACAATGGGTTTCAATAAAGATGTTCTCAAATTTTTCTGATTTGTAGACAAAAGTAAACGATAAGCACCATCGGACACCAGACAACATTTATAATGTTGGCGAAAAGAACACAACAGTTAACCCTAAGGGTCAGTCCAAAATTCTGGCAATGGAAGGCTGCCACTCCTCTGGTGTTCTTAGCTCTACACAGAAAGGTGAAACTGTGAGCAGAGTAATGCACTTTTTTGCCTCGGGAGCTTTCGTGCATCCTATGCTTATATTCCTCAGGAAAAGAAGGCAGCAAGCCTTTCAACTGAATCTACCCCATGGAACATGGGCTGAAGATTATGAAACACGATGGATGGCCAAGCCTTTATTCTGTACCTGGTTCAAGAAATTCATACGACTCTCAGCTCAGGATGGATACAGGTCCCACACCAAAAGCTTACAGCTCATGAATAATGCAAGCAAAAATTGGGTAATAGTGCTAATTTCACACCACACTGTACACACAGGCTCTCCATAGGCCTGCATCTCATACAGCACCAAATGAGAAGGCTAGTACCAGCAAAGATTCAAAAGGAAATGAAGTATCTTGTTGTAGGCCTACAACTGAAGAACATCTGATGTCAATTTTTTCTTTTCAAAGTCCCATAGAAATCATTCCAATCCCAAACAATGGGAAAGACAGTTGGCATTTCTCTTATAAAATACTACATAGTGGTTACTCTTAATTTCTAAAAATAATTTTCCCAGTGCCATTTTGCCCATGCATGGGCGTCAAAATGGAGCAAAATGCCTTCCTTTAAGAAACTGGTAAAAAAATTTGCCCTCCACTACTCTTTCCACCTGTGTTTAATTTACTGCATACTTTAATGATCACACAATACTAGCATTTAAAATATTAATGATGTGTTCATTTTCATATGCTTATTCATACTCCAACATTAGCTTCCCAATTTTGTCCCACGTTACTCTACTTGCATGTAGTCAGACTTCAATTTATCCATGTCACACATCACTGGACAGCGTGGCACAGTATGTGAATCCCCATAAAAATTTAATGAAGAATATGTGACATTTGAAGTTCTCAGATGGTTGCTGATGATTTAAAATCTTATGTGATATGATGATCTGCAGACTGGTGTACAGTTACCAAAAATATGAACCAGCTGCTTGGCAGCAATGCACATGGAAGTCGCAGTAATGTGTGTCCTGTTACACATTTGTGAAGTCTGTTGACATTTTAGTACAGATATAGGATATTTTGCCATCAGTCATGGTAACTAAAAAAACTTATATTCTACATTTTATTTCTCAACACACACCAGTGTGTCTGGAGTGCAAAAACTTGATGACAACAAACTGTCCTATTTGGTTACAACAAACACACTTGACCTGTTCTCTCATGAATTCTGGCCACATGCACAAAGGCCCTGTTTTATGCCTACTTTGCTTTAATGCCCCTAGAAAATTTACACCACTTACTAATTTATGTCCTCTCATTTTCAGTTTAATGTTTTTTGGCTGATTTATTTGCATTTCTTTAAATCTCTTTTCCTTGTGAGCATATAATTTTTTATTTATGACCACTTTTCCAGGAGTAAAACAAGGCATTGGTGTAAAGCACTCATTTCCCTTCAGCGATAAATCTGTGTCACTGCTAAATCAGGGTGAATAAAACTGCTCCTCTGATTCTGATAACAATATTTTAAAATGTGTGGCATCTGTCTCAATGTTACTGTTGTTACCAAATACATGTACAAATCACAAATTCCTGAACTGTGGATCTTTTACCAAAGTTATTTTTTTGGTTCTGTTATGAATGCCAAAATTTAAAAAAGTACAAAAAAATTCTGAATATTAAGTTTTAAAAATAATATAAATACATGTTTATTTTCACACAAGTTGAATTTAAAAAAATATGAATCGCACAAAAACATAGTCTATGAAATGTATAGTTTTCACATATTTTTAACAAACTTCTCACCATTGTATCCAAACACCGTAGAACCCAGTAAGACTGGACCAGCTGTATTTACATCAACATCACAGTTCACAGCAAAAAGATCATGCTTGAATTCACTCTTGATGCGACCTGTTTTACTTCTGCAATTTAAAGGAAAGATCATATCAATATGTGCATGTCTAGCAATGTACTTTCTTACATTCTTTGGTCAGCTACTCCTGAGTACAATCCTGATGCTGCCAATTTTCATTCTGGAAGTCAAGGAAATTGGCTTAAATACAAGGATGGTTACTTTCAAATACAGATACCAAGTGCTATAGCTGTGCACACTATATAAAGATGATAATCTTACCCTGTCTGGGGTGCAAATGAGCTGTCAAATGATACTTTCAATCCCTTGGCAATATAATCCTGAACTGTAATTTCTGTTGCCAGCGTGTTATCTGTATTCCACTTCTCAGAAAATGTAAGACCTGTAGAAGAAACAGTGGCTGTAGGACACATATCGATAACTGTATTTCCATATGCCTTATTCAGTTTATGCAATCTGCTTAGGAATGCATAAGCATGTTTTAAAAATTCTGCATTAAAGTGCAAGAATTATTATCAACCTGTTGTAACCTTTATGGTCTGCGTGTTACTCTACTGGAATTGGTGTGGTGCATATCCAATTCAGGTACAAGTTGCTATGACAGAACATTTCAAAAGGGCCAAAGAATACCTCTTGCACTTATTTTCCACACCTGAAACCCTCAAAGGAATGCATTCAAAATTCCTTGCTTCTTGTAATGCTACCTTATCATCAAGTGGAGAAGAGAGTACACTGAAAGGGCAGTTTACCCCCATATACTTATCAGCAGAGTTACTCCCAGATCTCATAACCAGGATCCAGAATACTGCCTTCTGTCAGAAAAACAGAATCCAATTCTAAGGAACCCACAACAAACTTTATTATTCTGTATGTTTTGTAGGCCCCCAGTGCTGCAGGATGTGCATTAAAAAAGGGGCTGTCATGAATTTAAATGTACTGTCCACCATTCCTGTCCCCCTCTGCTTTGTTACAATGCACACTCACATTTGATCACTGCTCTTGACTGTTATCCCTCTTTTTGTCAGCATCCCATTATGTGCATTATGTGACACCACCCCTCCCCCTCCATTCACTCTGCTTCTGGTAGCGATTGCACATGCTTTGACGCTCAACCAATTTGCCCACCGCATGACTATGTACTTGATCCAAACTCCTTGTGCTGAGGAATGTGGCTTGCTGGAACCCAAGTCACTATACCTACAATTTTATCAATGTATTTAAAACACTCTTATTTATTTCTCTGTTCTCACACAGCTGCAGGCTTTGCAGATTCAATCCCTTTTATCACCCTCCATCACGCAACATGTTTGTAGCTCGCACAACAAACCTTAAGACAAATGGATGTTCCTGGTCCCCTGGCTTCAATATTTCTGGTAGAAATCATCACACGTACCATTCTCCAGACCATGTAAATTTCCACACTCTTTCCAGTAATCCTAGTTAAAATATGACACAGGCTGACAAGCTCAAACTATTCTCCAACACACAGCTTACACACATCACAAAAAGTCAGTGCCCTGCATAAAATGTGACTGCATCTATATGAAGGTGTTATATTAACCAACAGTTGTGTCTGCCACTTAACCCTTTACCTGCTTACAAGGAAAATATGGTGAGCTCCAAATAATACTAGCAAAGGGCAGATGGGGATTTAACTTGGCGTTTAAAGGGTTAATATAACACCTCAATTATACACAATAAACAATGGGATGATGTCACCTAAGATTATGTTAGCTAGTCCCACTCATAACATTAACAAGTATAGGAACACACACACAAAAAACTAGTGACATTTAATCAAAATATTTTAACAACCAGTATCTGGACAGAGGTATAAACCATAAATATGTTAATATTAAAGTTTCCAAATCATCACCTGCAGCAAATGTCACTGAAATTAAAGCACACAGTTGTGTTGTGAGGTTACTACAATACCTCTTTTATAAGCAATACACACTGGGACGCTACCTAAGATTGTATCTGTAATGTACCACTCAATCAGCCAATCACACACTATGCAAAATATAAGACACTATTATAAACAAACTACATCTCAAATTAACTGAAAACAAAAACATCAAAAGTAACTAGAACATAACAGCATAAACTTCATCTCAAGTTGGCACCAAGCTCATCACCATGACACAATTATGAAACCAAAGTTACAAAACAATGTAGTATGCTAAATGGCATCTGCATGATGTCATGAGATTTGAATGTACATACGAGGGTTGTACCGAAGGTCATGAGCAACAATTTTTTGTAAAGTAACATGCTTTATTATTGACAAACCAAATACACCACCTTAATCTACAGACCTTTCTTTATTTTTCCACATAATTGCCACTTCTTTGTACACATTTCT
>Ga0123354_10003717_pt1 | contig 21222 bp, 6 predicted proteins | sample TergutLab28metaG_2_FD_97872 | JGI IMG/M metagenome (GOLD analysis project Ga0123354, IMG submission 97872) | Labiotermes labralis P4 segment gut microbial communities from Petit-Saut dam, French Guiana - Lab288 P4 | ecosystem: Host-associated > Arthropoda: Insects > Digestive system > Gut ... | reverse complement strand
TAATTTTAGCACACCCTGTATATAAAATGTGAATAATACAGGAACCAAATACGTTAGAATTATGAAACAAACTGCATTTTGAAGAGAAAAAACGGATAGTATACACCATGTTTAAAATATTCAGTACCTATATTTGTTGAATAAGTATATAAACTGCAACTTTAGAGGTTAGCGGTGCGGTACGACCTCTATAGGGGTCGTTAGGCGTCAAACAGTTAATGCTCAACATGTTTTGGATGTATTAACATCTAAAACATGTTGAGTATTAAATAATGAAATAAGAAAGCAAGTGACATCAAGTTGGTCTCTCTTTATTCAACTATCAAGATGATGCACGGTCCAATAAACATAATAACTCTTACTCTTACAAATCTAGTGTTTACGCGAGCCATTTTTATTCCCGCCAATATAACCCAATTTTATCGCCTTTTAATTTCGTGCATTTTTACCATGAATGTGCGAAAGAGAACTGAAAATTTGTACTTTCGGACTACACAAATCTTATAGTGTGGAGAAGGACCTGACCAGTAGAATTAGAACAGAAATGGACGACAGTTGGTAGCACTGCAATGCTGCTGACGGAGTACTGTGAAACTCCCGTGAATTCTTTCGAATGTTTTGGGTCTCTGTACGCACTTTTCGCATTCCACCTTTCAATAAAATCAGTGTTGCAATTCTTTTCATTTCCTTCATTTGCTATAAATTGTATACCATTGTGTATTTGTATTATTGTAAAAACTCGCTTATAATAGCCGGGCTTCAAATGTTAAAATCCACTGAGATTATGAATGGCGATTTAGGAATTGTTGAACAGAAAACGGTCTTTCCACCTTTACTGAGAAGTCTCTATATTAAGAAGAATGTGTAAATATCTACAAGACACCCCAATAGAAATTCAACCCCGAAGCCTCCAAGTGCGACCTATATATTGATATGCCTGAAGCTTGTGCGAGTTTTGAGCTCAACAAAGTTGGCTCGGAATATAAGACGGCAGACTGGACCAGCATTTAAAACATTGGTTCTAACTCTGTCATTAGAATTTGCATATGTTTCTTGGATCGATATAATAAAAGTATAATACCTATAAATGATTGGATTTTTGCCCTCAAATTAAATGAAAATTTATATTTCAAATAATGATTATGTAACTGTGACTCGTACACTACCCCTGAATTAGCACTCAGCTTTCCTCAAAACCTCACTTCCTGAAGTTACGGTTTAATTACTGTCGGGAGGTTTGAAAGTCTTGTGGTGTACAGCAAGTCTTATCTCCCCCGAGTTAGTTCGTCTTTCACTTGCTCAATGAAGGGTTGGCTGGGCGGGAATAACGAAGTCCCCTACACGATGACGTCATCTGCCTGATATCCGGGTTGAGCTACTATATTGTACTATGCCTACTACGCCGGTTTATACTAGAGCGCGTGGTAGTAAGTCCGTCCTTAACGAGATCTGAGTCGAAATATCACGAGCCCCCTTCGCTGATTTAAGGCAGTCAACTAAATGGCCGTCGTAGTCTGATAAATATTTACAACTTATTTAACGCTGAATTCCTTTTACGACACTACCATTCCTCAACGTATTCTTACTTGTGTTCTTTACAATTATTGATTGAAAACTAAAAGAACGAATTTAATGATTCATGTATGTCACATGTCCCTGTTTAATTCTGTGTTTGATACAAAACGGTATATCTCAGAGGGTCTAGTGTCTAATCTACATGTTGGGAGACCGCAATAGTGGGACTTTATTCCTAGCAGGCTTAGAGACTTTACTTTTCTCCAGAGAATCCACTTCGGCTTCATATCTCGCCCAACCCGGTATAGAATGGCTATCGGGCTTCTTTCACAGAGGCAAAGTGACCGGGCTACAAAGCTGACCACTCGCCTCCAAATCTTTAAGAATGCGTAACGATGCATGTCCTTTCCTCCATGTGTGACTGTGGAATGTTTTGTGATTAGTATAGAGACAGACTGATTTACACTTACATGAAGTGTAATTTGTAACATTATTTAAGAGAGAAGTTTGAATAGATATCACTAATACAACTAACACTGCACAAGAAATGTAAGTTTCATGCGTAGAGCTTAATCGCTTAATTAAGCATAATTTTCGTGGAGAAACTAATAAGTACTTATAGAGCCCAAAATCTTCCTATCGATTATGAAACACAGAGGCTCATGACTGCTTTAAAAGGAGCCCGACACTGGGGCACGACTTGAGCCAAATGATCTAGAGGATAAAGGCTAACCCGTCACAGTTTTCAGTAATTAGGACAAGGGTGTTTCATCCCTTCAAGTTTTACGAACATAATCCTTTAGGTATTTCTCATCTCTAACACATTTCTGTATGTCTCATTTCTTTAAATTTCCTTCATTATACCGCCTTAATGTGGCCCGGTAGGTCAGTCGGTATAGCGACTAACTACGGGCTGGACTGTCCGGGATCGAATCCCAGTGGGGACGAGAATTTCCGCTCGTCCAAACCAGCCCTAGGGTCCACCCAGCCTCTTGTAAAATGGGTACCGGTTATTTCCCGGGGTAAAGTGCGGCCGGGACGTGCTGCTGACCACTCACCACCCTTCTAGTGCCGCGGTCATGGAAGAGTAGAGCTATCCCTCTACCCACCCTCTGGGCCACACCGGGCCTGTAATGGGATCACTATGCCTTTAAATTTTTATACCGCCTTTAATATTACCTGAAAGCATGATCTCAATGTACAAAGTTCCCTAACATTCTATGTTTCCGCCTGTCTTATGTCAGGGCTCACACACGGATGTTCCAAATACATATTCTTCTTTCGGAATGGGAAAGTAAGTTCCACACTCGTGCGATTGGATGCTTACCTACTTGCATTCCTTTTCCTTCTAGCGTTTACTCATTCTTCCTTTTCACGACAGAAGTGACAGTTGTTCTGAGAGTGATGTTAAGCTTTCTTTCACCGCAGAACTGAAAATTTTTTGATAGTGGTACTGAGCCCTTTCACTATAGAGCCGTCACACTTTTAAGAGTTGTGCTGAATTGTCTTTTCTTCACTGTAGGGCTGGCAGTTGTATTAAAAGTAATGCTGTTTTGTTTAGTGTCCACTGCAGAGCTGTGGCTGATTAGTTTAGTGTCCACTGCAGAGCTGTGGCTGTTTCAAAGTGATGTTGTGTTCAGTTTTTAATGTAGAGCTGCAGCTGTTTTAAGAGCGGTGCTGATTTTTTTTTAGTGTAGAGCTGGAAGTTTTTAAAGAGTGGTATTGGAACTGGAAGTTTTTTAAGAGTGGTAGTGAGATTTTCCACTGGAGAGCTGCAGGTGTTTTAAAAGTGGTGCCGATTTGTTTTGTTCTCAATGTAGAGCTGGAAATTTTTTGAGTGGTATTGAGATTTTCCGCTGCAGCGCTGCAGGTGTTTTAAGAGTGATGATGTATTATTTTTTTCACTGCAGAGCTGGCAGTTATTGTAAATTGCTGTGTTAATTTTTTATATTTTCACTGTAGAACTGGCAGATTTTTTTTTTAAACAGTGGTGTTAAGACATGATGTTTTCACTACAGAATTGAGGGTTATTTTAAGAGTAGTGCTGGGCTATCGTGTTTACACTGCAGAGCTGGCAGTGTTTTTAAGAAATATTTTCATTTGTGAGATTTAAACTGTACAACAAACCTTTGCTTTAAGTGTGGTACTGAGTAGCAATGTTTTGACTGTAGAGTTGGCAGGACTGCTGTTTTCATAAGTTTTGCTTCGCTTGTACCGGTGCGTTGAGCTGCACAACACGCACAGTCCTCCGGGAGAAGACAAAAGTTCACATTATTTCGTCGCGTTTTACGAGTACTCGGGGCTATGAATCGAAGACTATTAAAAGTTTCTACTCTCTCATCTCACCCCCTTTCGAATGCACACAATGAAGTATCAGAGGTAGCAAGCAGAGAACTACTATCGCTTCAAACCCTCAATCTCCTGTCCAACCATTCAACTGTGCAGTGCCTATGGTATATCGAAAGTAAGTGGCACATGAGAGAATTCTCTATGGCCGATTTCACTTGGAAAATGGCAGTCGCAAATATATTACGCAGTAAATCGGAGTGACTGCTCAGGAGCGGTTGAATACAATAGATCTGTGGCTGTTTGGGAACAAGTTTATGACCAATGGGAGACATTTTGTTGAGAGGAAAGAAACAACCTCCATACTGGCAACTTTAACTTTGAAGAAAAATGTACAGAAATTGTAATAAGTTTTAGTAACTGTAGTGGCTTCTATAAAGTAGTTAAAGTGACATACAAAGGAAAACTTCAGGGATATTTATTAAATTTGTAAGGATAGAAATAAGTTTGTCCTTTTTATTTTACCCAGAATGTTGAAGTATTGCAGGCAAACCTGCAATAACATTTATACGTTATCCCAACGACAGTTAATTGTTCAAGGCTATGTTGACAAACATGTAGGAAGTTCTCTTGTTTAGCTTATAGCATGTCGCAATATTCTTTGACCAAGTAGGGTCAAGTAATGAGATGAAGACTGAAAAGAAGTGTATGTGTGCATTTCCACTAGTAATGGCCTTGGGGTTATATTGACATCAGATTCTGGACACATTCACTGTCATAGACATGGACTCGAATTGTCTTTAAACAAAGAGGAAATTTTAAGACAATTTAGTAACTACCGATCTGTACTGTGTACTCTACACATGGGCGAACGCGGTGGCACAGTGGTTAAGGTGCTGTGTTACAAATCGGAAGGTCGCTGGCTCGATCCCAGCTGGTGTCATTGGAATTTTTCATTGACGTAATCCTTCCGATCGCACTATGGCACTGGGGTCGACTCAGCCTCTAACAGAAACGAATACCAGGAGCACTTTCTGGGAGTAAAGGTGGCCGGTGCGTAAGGCTGCCAACCTTACCACCATCCTGTGCCGTTGCCATGAAATCTGGGAACCTTAACTTCCTGGAACCCTCTGGGCCACTCCAGGCCTGTAACGGACCTGCTTTACCTTTATTCTATATATGTCAATCTTGAACCCAAGTACAGAGGTAATCATAAAACATTTTTTCACTAAAATGTTGTCGTTACAACCTGTACTCTCCCATAGTTAAGGCTAAAGTACCTAAAACAAAAGACAATAAACTAAAAGTCTCTTAGCATAATAGCACTGCAATTCTTTATTATACATTTCTCTTCTCTTTTCTACACTTCTAATCCTCTACTTCTGAGTCTCGAGACTTTTTTGTGTATATTCGTTCTTTGTCTGTGTTTCTCCTGACTTTATCTTTCCTTTCAGCTTCTGAATAACCCTTTGTCTTCAATTTTAGGAGGCAACTTGCTGAAATGGGACATAATTACGGTGTCTGTAGGTCTGAAACAGAAAATGGCTGGAGACTTTCTTTCAGTTTAAGAACGCTCAAAAAATGGCACACGACACATTTCCGGGTGACTAAATCCTGTCAACGAAATATTCAAATAATTTTATCTCCATTAAAATTCTCTGCGAAGAGATATAAAATGACAAAGCCTTTAATCTCCTGCAAACTGCGTTCTTGAATCGTATTATTAAGAGAATATAAAAACTTGAAGCCAGTTTATACCCATCTTTGCTACTTATGAGTCTTCCTTCGCGAATTATTGTGCACATGGCTGTACTTGCTTAGCTTCATGTCTGTATACAGCTCAGTGGAAAGAAGTTTTTGTGAAAATTTGCTTCGTAATTTTGTTATTGGGAGGAATGAACAAATTGAATTTATTCGACGCTAAATGACGTGATTTAATTGTGTGAAAGTTTGTGTTTTTCCCATTATTGAGTTTGAAGTAAGTGCATTTTCTTGAAACAAAATAATCTTGATAAGCCAATAGCCGCACAGTTAGACAGCAAGTGCCTTCCATTCCACCCAGATACTCATTTTCCTGTTTCCAAGAACCCGCAACTGATTTCCTCTCCTAAGTCAGAATAATGTATTTCACTTCACCTTGAATGTGTTGTATTTAGTTAAATACTTTGCTCCTATATTGCTCCGTATTTAGGTAGTGCCATTTTCCCTTCAGAATTTCCACCTTGATTTTTTGTGCATTTTGCCTTCTTGTTTTGCGCTGTATGAAATAGTATCATCTTCGACATTATACTTCTTGAAGAATAAGAGACCAACTTGATGTCACTAGTTATTAAGTTTTATTTCATTTCTTCTATGCTCAACATGTTTCGGACATTAATACATCCATCATCTGAAGTTGTGTTTCAGCCTGCTACACGGATACCACCCGAACCCAGCCACACCGAAACTCCAACACACATCGAAACAAGAACACACGACCAATGTGGTGATAAAATAGAAAAGTCGCAGGCTTCTGATGATGGATGTATTAATGTCCGAAACATGTTGAACATAGAAAAAGTGAAATGAAACTTAATAACTAGTGACATCAAGTTGGTCTCTGGTCTGGGTCACATTTCAATTTTATTTTAAAAAATATGGTTACATTTATATATATTGTCTTTGTTAGAACCTTCACTTTTTGGGGGCAAGAAACAGACGATTTTAATACTGAATGGGTGTATTCATATTACAGCCTGTAGAATTACATTAAACACTATTTGCAGTACCGAGTTTCTCAGAGCGTTCATGCAAATGGTACAATTTTTTGGGAGATACGGCGCCTAACACACTGGTAAATAGTCACATCATGCACCAAAATTCTGTTTCACAGGATATATTGCCCTTGTGTTTTGAGGACACAAAATTATCCATGCTTTGCAATTAAAACCCTGCGTCTATAGTACATTACACGCACTCTGCATTATATTGAAACCTTCTAAAATCCGTCATGTTACACAATTCCGTATTTTGCTTTGCCGCCAACATATTATATTTAAACACATTTCTACACTTCTATATATCCACATGACCTGTTCCGGTAACGTCTCTTGATGTATTGCCTACCGTCTAAACAAGTCCTGCAATTAGGCGTTTTCATTAAGTTTCATATACAAAGCTTTTTTACAAAACTCGTACATCCCAGATCGTGTTACGTATCACATCTACCTCAAGCCCTAGAGGGTGAAAAGACGCAATATTTTGTTTTCAGTTCTAATACCTGATGTTTGAGCAGATATTTTCAACTCATTTAAGATACGATTGGAAGGTTTCTGCCAGCATCACATTGCGTCACTTCGGTATTGCTTATTAAGTATGTAGGCACATTGAACAGAATGTGTATTTACGTAAGTTGTGGACCTATGACAATATTAGTTTTAAAAAATACGTACCAATGTGTGTAATATAGTCTGTAATGAGGGCCAGACTATAAAGAAACAACCAGCGGATCTTTCTTTAAGGTTACAAGGGTTTTACTGAGTTTGATTTAAAATGCACTGTTAGCCGTAATGTTGCACTTCACTGATGTAGAACGTGCGGAATAAACCCGTGTAGGAAGAAAGTCGTATTAAAATTTGAGTCGCAAAAATGCACAAAGGGAACCAGAGAAGTTCGTAAAAATAAAAATAACAGAAGTGTTCTGAAACAACTAATAGAAACTGGCAAAGTTTTTCACCTACCATTCCAGGAAGTTAGATATTTATTTAGTTTGGTTGTCTAAGAAGTTTTGCTTCAAGTCTGCTTCACGGAAGGAAACGGTAATTATTTAATCATTCCGTACAGTGCACAATGGAAGGCAGAATATCTCACTCGTTGTAGAGGCTACGGTACGGGCTGGATGACAAGAGATATCGTCATTCGATTCTTGGCTGTGGTAGGAGATTTTTCTCTCGTCCAAAACACCCAGGTCTGTCCTAATTTAGTTTATAACAGGGTTCTTTTCCCGGGCGGGGATCTGCCCACTTACCTCAATCTAGTGCCAACGTTATGCCTTCTTGTTGCGGTGCTGGAATAAACACAAGGGAAGACTTGTGTATATCGGAACATATTATCATTACCTTTAACTGCACACTTCGAGTACATTTCTTTACTGTCTTTAACAATAATTTACTGCGAAAGTAAGAGAAAGAATAAAATAAGTGACTTGAAAATAGAGAGAGCTCTCAAACACAAAGGTAACAAATTTGACAATCGTCTGCCTTTTATTAGGAAGTCACAGTGGTGGCATAGCCTAATATGGTGTCTATTTACCACGTACTATTGAACGAATAAATTCAAATAACTGGAGGTAATTAGATTTTCACCCTGGAATAGGAAAATAATTCCAGTTCGGTTTTTGCTTATCAAACTTGAAATTGACCAGTGATGGATAAAAGCATTCTGGAGTGCAGGTCTTACAGTAATAGAGAATAAAAGGAAGGAATGGTGCGGGACGTTAGAGGATGGTTAGAGGGAAAGAAGAGAACACGGGAAAGGAATAGAGTGGAATAGAATAGGGTGAAAAATGGATGTGACACTACGAAGCCTATATCCAGACCTGGATACAAGAATTCTGGTTTGCTGACTCAACAGAATTCAGGACCAAATTCTATCTATCACTTTCGCGTTTCTTTCCTTTATCATTCGTTTTTCCCTACCGTATCTTCTCTCCTTCTTTTCCACTACCTTTCACCCGACATTTTTTTTCTCGTGCTCCTATTGCAGAATTGTATAACGCAGTTAAATGTCACTGGTTCATAGTGCATGGTGAACTGCTCCGAGTAGTTATTATATATAATTATAATAGTCATGTACGTTACGGTATAGACTGAATTTGGTAACAGTGTGTACCGTACAGAACACAATTTGTAATTGAATAAAGAGAGACCAACTTGATGTCACTTGCTTTATTATTTCATTATTTACTGCTCAAAATGTTTCGGATGTTAATACATCCATCCTCAGGAGCCTACGACTTATTTGATGAGTTATTTCATGGGTTGTATTGCTCTGGTTCGATGTGTGTTGGTGTTACGTTGTGGTTTGGCTGGGGTGGTGTGGTATCTGTATGCAGGCTTCAGCCAAACCACAACGTAACACCAACACACATCGAACCAGAGCAATACAACCCATGAAATAACTCATCAAATAAGTCGCAGGCTCCTGAAGATGGATGTATTAACATCCGAAACATGTTGAGCAGTAAATAATGATATAATAAAGCAAGTGACATCAAGTTGGTCTCTCTTTATTCAACTATCAAGAAGATGCACGGTCCAATAAACATAAGATCCACAATTTGTAATAGTAACTAACAGTAATAAATAGAATTTAAAAAAGCAGAATTTTTTTATTTCGGAGCTTTTGTTCTTAGTTTTACAGCGTCGCCGACACATTGCTTTAAAAAGCTAACCGATTTTCATGAAACTCGGAATGAGTACAAAAATAAAGAAAGAATGGGGTCGTGACATTTTAAGAAATAACCAATACTGAAGAATAAAAGCCAACTAGATGCCACTTATTATTTTATTATACTTCTTATAAGCTCAACATGTTTCGGGCACTACTATGCCCATCATCAGGAACTCGCGACTTTGCTGTAGGTTGGAGTTTAGGTGCGGTTAGGCTAGAGTAGTTACAAATGTGGTAATCAACATTATAGTCGCGAGCTCCTGATGATGGGCATAGCAGTGCCCGAAACATGTTGGACCTCTAAGAAGTACAATAAAGTAATAAGTGACATCTAGTTGGTTTTTATTCTTCAGTTATCACAATGATGCACGGTACAACAAGCATCAAATAACCAATATATTTCGCAAATGAATTTAACATATTTTCTGAGTATTCGAAATTTTCCTAGTTTCCGTTACGTTCACTAAAACATAATTCCATATTGTAACATAATAGTAAGTCTTGCCAATGTATTTATTCGAAATGAAAGATTTTATCCACTATGTAAACAGCAACTGTTCTAGCGTTTGCAAGTACTTTTATACGATATTTCGCAGAATTCTCACAAGAGTACGTTCTGTTCTGTAAATCCTACCAATTTGCTTGCTCGTCAAGTGTTCCATTTTATACTTCCAGGATACAGTTCACCGTCGACTCTCATTTTTTCCCACCCTTCGTTGAATCCATTAAATTCTATTCAAAACGATTACATTTCTACGTCTCTATCTACACAAGATACTGTTGTCCCTGATATTATTACGTAAGGGCACACAGATGTGTGCGGAAGTTTTACTGAAAACGTATTTGACAGCATAAAACTGGAGGTTAGTAACGGCCACTGACGGAGATTATGGCCGTATACCCTTCACCATAAAGTCTCCTGCAACATCTGTCAGACTACTTACGGATTATGTTCCCAAAGTTGCTACCAGCTTGACGTTAGTAAAACTTGAATGGTGCGTTATTGTTATCTCCATAGAAGCTTCCTTTAACGACCCTAATTAAAAATTAACAATATAAAATTTTCGATAGCTCCTGGAGGAATAATCTATTCCCTTTAATTATTTTAGACCTTGAAGCCATGCTTTACTTAGCATTTACATATAATTCGTTGTCGTACTCTCGAAAAGTATTGTTGTGTATAAGAAATGTTTTAACAATAAACATTTTAAGACAAAACTGTCTAATTGCTTTTAAATAATATTCAATTATGATTTTATAATAGAAAACAGATAGTAATTAATATAGATATGGAAGAAAAGAGCAAAAGTTATTGATATTGATGTGATTCATCCCCGTTGTGTTTACAACGAATTCAAAATGCAAGTTTTTTAAAAACAACACATCTTTATTCTCTGTAGAATCAGCTGCATGTTTCGGAACCAGTTTTGTACCAATCGTAAAGCCGAACCCAAGGATACAAAAAGAACGAAATAATACAGTTGCAACACCGGTGCGCGATGTGACTGTACTTATTTCCTTCTTTTTTATGTTCTTTGGATCGGCCTGGTGATGGCTACAAAACACTTGCAGAAATGTGTATTTGAGTTTCAAATAGTAAAATTGTGTTTTGACTGAAAAATCTAAATTTTTAATTTTAATTAATTGGTTTGCTGCTATAATTGTTACTTATGTGCTTTGCTTTAAAACAATGAAATATATGGTCTAACTCAATATGTATAAATCTTAACAGTTTTCAATTAATTTTATATAAATTCTTCAATTTATAATTTTTTTTGGATCATCTGAAATCCATTTCCTTTTTCCGTAGTTGTTTTCAAATACAATAATACTTTCTGCAGATAGATAGATAGATAGATAGATAGATAGATAGATAGATAGATAGATAGATAGATAGACGGATGGATGGATGGATGGATGGATGGATCGGTGGGTGGGTGGATGGATGGATAGATGGGTAGAAAAAATTAATACTTAGAAAATTATATTAATTTTTCTTCCATGAGAATATGAAAATAATTTTCCAACTGTGTCCCACTTCTTTATTTCAGTAATTACTTCTATAATTTATCATTTTTTAAATTATTCGTGTACTATCAATGTTAAACACAACGTAAGAGTAATTCCTTTAAGGCACGCCTGTATATTTTTCAACTTGCTTTCATTCCAGTATCATTTTTCCATTTAATGCACTTCATTTTCTGTAATGCAAGCAATTGTTTCGTATTTACGCAACTCAGCAATAAAGCAGATATTTAGCAAGCAATTTGAGGCGTAAAAAATGGACAAAACCTTTCTGTCCATTTAACAGAGATCAGTGCCTTCATCCTGCCTCAGCGTGGTTTCACTCTAAGCCAGTAGCCTACATGAGTCTCTAAGCGCAAATTGAAAAATGTTCCCTCGTTTCTAGTACGGTGGCGGCCTTCATGTTTATTGTCCATCATGCGCTCCGGAAATGGGAGTCGCCCCCCGCTCTGGTGGGAGGTTATCGTGTGGAGAAGATGAATTCCAAGTGATGAGACGAACCGGAACACTTAGACGCGTATCATCCATATAGTCCAAAGAAGTTCTATATTAAAGTCCAGTTTCACGTCAAGGTTTCCCTAACTGTGAACGCCCAGAAAGGAACAGTTTTGTCATTGTGACAAATATATAAGTAAAGACTATGATGGTCATTAATCATGCACTATATCCGGTACTTATGTTTTCCTCTTAAGATTGTGCAGAACATTGTAGTGATGACGCCGTTCATTAATAAATCAAGTGATTTCTGTGACACTAAGTAACGTAATAGAGAGTTGTGGAGAGAAAATTGCCTTTGTACGTTTTAATCAAAGCTCTCCACGTTTTCTGAACATTTTGGAAATAAATGTAAAGATCTCAGTAAATTAGCACCTCAAATGATAACAAAAGAAACCACTAGATACTAATAAAATTTGGGCCACATGGTAAGATTTTCCTTGGTATTTGGAAGCTATCACTTTCCTCCAGGGACAGGCAAATATTTTCCTAATGATTTCTGTGTGAATTTATACAGCATTGATTACAGTATATAGTGTGTATTTATTGCATATATAAATCCATTACTTCACTGTGTACAACTTTGCAGATACGAAACTTTAACTCTTTAAACACCAAGTTAAATCCCATCTGCCATTATCTGGCATTATTAGAAGCTCACCACATTCTCCACGTTAGCAGGATAAGGTTTAAAATAAAAAAAAAAAGAAAATTTCATTCGATATTTAGTTAACACTTTTACATCTTCGTGAGATCGGTACTCTAATTACTGCACTAATTTTGCGTGCTATGAATATTCTAAGAACAGCAGTAAAAGTCTGATCTTCAAGTAACAGCAGGATTGCGCGTGACTAATGAGAACGGACGCTTTATAACTTGACATTAATTTTAATTGCAGTCGTTCTGTGCTTGCGGACGTATTTATTTCAATGGAGGGCATGAACCTTCTCCATTGTACTTTCGCTAATTGCACTTCGTACGAATAAAGTACGTAATACGATGACTAGTGTATCCTAGGGTGTGACGTCTTGTTCTTTGGTATATAAATATCAATATTTATGAGGAATTTTTAAATTAAAAATTTGCATAAATCTTTAACACAACTTTATTTCTAGTATTTATTGCAAACTGTTTCCAACCTAAAGGGCCATCATCAAGTTTAGTACTTATTTTTACACATGCAGGTCTACACAGCTGCTTTGCTTTCGGAGGAACATGCTCTCTCATTGTTCGGGGTATAAACTGCTACACTGAAGACTTGTAGCCGGTTCTTCGAAATCACATTATTAATATTATTATTATTATTTAATTATTTCCTTACTTCCTTATTTACTTACTTTCTTACCTACTTACTTAATTACTTACTTTCTTACCTACTTACTTAATTACTTCCTTATTTACTTAATTACTTTCTTTCTTACTTACTTAATTACTTATTTATTTATTTTCTTACTTATTTACGTACTTACTTACTTAGTATTTACTTACTTACTTACTTACTGCAATTGAGTTTCCACTCAGTGACGGTAGTTCTTACACTAGTACAGACAAAACAAAGAAGAATAAATATACATATACCAAACAATAAAAAAACAGTTCAAACAGTATTAAACACAATACACAATACACATATAAATATAAAATATATAAATAAAATTTAACTACGTCAGATTCCATAAGACAGTAATATTTACAGTCAAAACCATGCGAATTTTAAATCTTTGTCTTTCTTTTACGGTCAGGAACAACGAGGTGGTGACCTTGTTGCTCTGGTTGTACATACAGTTGCCTTAGCCATCGGACGACTTCGCCTTCCATTCATAATGGTCTGAGCATTTGGCGCCGTTAAATGTGGCGGGAACAGGATAAAAATGTGTTGCCTGCCGGGGACAAAATACAGGAGGAATGAGGGATCCACCCTTCTGTGCGGTAGCTAAGGGTGCAGGGGGTTGCTACGGACATTCAGGCGGTACTAGAGCGTCATCTCCCGTTGATGATCTTTTGACCAATCGCAGTCGAGATTTCTGTAACTACCCTCACATATTATACGGTTAACGTTGTGTAATCTGCAGCCACGTATCTACCAGCAATTTAACTTTATGCTCTGTGAAAGCCTGCCCCACCGCCTCTTTATACATCACTTCTTCCATGCAAGAGTGACACTAACACACTTGTTTGGTTAGAAGATTTATTCAGCGGTAGTTCCAGATAAACCACCAAACAGTGTTTTGATTACATGAAATGTATACGAAACCGTGACAGCATATAGAAATTGTTGTCACCTGGTTATAAGTGGCATTTCCAGTATACCGGATGTTCCATGAGTATCCTTTCTTTTTTAACTTATTCCTACGTCCCTCTGGTCTTAAAAATAATAGAGACAGGAAAAATATGTTATTAGAAGAAATCTATACTGTGTCATATTTAACACTGTCAGTGAAAGTAGTAGGAAATTTTTTAGGGGAATATTCCTAATTTCATGAGTAGTGTACATGTTGAGAAAATTAAAATCGGCTAGTCAAGAAATCCCCGATTCTTATGGAATCTGAACCCTATTTGAAAGAGCCCACCATTGGCGTCTTTCCTCAACAGGATAAGTCCAGTCCTCTCTATTACTTTTTAACGTTACTATTCCATTTCTGTCCAGGTCTCCCAAATGTTTTCTTTACTTCCGTTTTGGGACTAGATTTGTGTATGTAAGAGTGCTTCTTAAGTCATACAAAAAGCAACATTCATTTTATAAAAAGTCAGTTGTGTCTAATTCGTCAACACTACAGATAAGGTCCAATACATAGGTATATAACTGAGCAGGTATCATTCTTCTCGGTTTTGTGTAAATTGTAATAGTGCATAGCTTGAGCCTTAGCTAATTACGCATTGTTTTTTTTAACTGCAGACATTAAAAAAATACTTTTTACAGATATTTTTTGGATGTTTATTTTACTACTTCTCACATAATAGCATTTTGCACGACGCTGTAAGTAGCTCAATTTATAGAATGTCGAAAAGTGTGGTTAGAAGTGAGTGACGTACTCTTTAAAACATAGCAAAAGGAAGCTGTTGTGGCCTGATAACTTTCCCGAACATTGTCGAACTTATATTGCTTTTCATGCGTGGTACTCTCTTCGGTTTACATATTTAGGAATTTTGTTCTTTATCATGATTCAGGAATAAAATAAAAGACACGGCGAACCCATACGTATAGGTACAATACCTTTCTTTCAGTGTAGGTAATGATGATGTGCCTTCAAGTTATGAAAATGTAATTTGCAACATTGGCTTACATTTAGTTCAATGACTGGGTACATTGCACCTGTCAAATCTCCTTGTCAAAGCAACAATTAGCGCATCCCATAATTTGGAGGCCATGTTTGGTATGTTTGCTCTCACCTCATTCTCCCCAAGCAGTAAGGAGAACGTCAACAGGCCACTGAGTTGAGTCACTTACCATGACTTAAGACATCTTTGCGAAGTCAGAACAAACTCCTGCGTCAAAATAGAGTTGGAAACCTGTCGTTGCGGGATAGGCTTTTGGGATGATCTGCAGAATGCTTATGGCGAAGTTGCTGTATTGTACGGATCTGTCACACTGTGGGTGAATGTTTATCGACGGTATTGAGATGCTATGGAGTATAATCATAGTGCAGGACGAATCATCACCCCACAGGGGGAATTTCAGATCTTAAAGTCGTTGTCGGAGATAGACAGACTTTGACGAAATGTTATTTCGCTACTGTATTTTACTCCACTGACGTAGTAGAACACTATGTAGAATCATATGGATAAACGTATACTATAAGGTAGTGGAGGCTAATAGATATGACAAATCAGTTTATTGACATATTAATAAAGGGACACTTATCTCGTGTGAAGAAAAACCAAGCTTGATGCACAACTTATGACTTATTATATTTCGTCAACCCCTACATGTTTCGTTCGTATCTAGGACCATCATCAGGAGGTAAATCTGTACGTATACAACAATTGGTAATTATTATCTTTTTTAGATGGCTCTCTGTTGTCCTGGTTAGATTCCATTCCAACCAGGACAACAGACAGTCATCTAAAAAGAATAATAAGTAACAATTGTTATATACATATGGTTTTACCTCCTGATGATGGGTCTAGATACGCCCGATACATGTAGAAGTTGGCGAAATATACTAAGTTATAAGTTGTGCATCAAGTTGGCTTTTTTTTTATAAGTAGTGCATCAAGTTGTTTTTCCTTTACACGATTATATCCAGATGCACCTTCAACTAAACCTAAAGTTTGGGCACTTATCTCTAAGTAAACAGATACCTTGTGTGTGCCTTCGTGTTTGCTGTTGTGTGTGATATAGATTTTCACTTTTCTTTACTTTTACTGTATCTTATTATTCTGTTATATTGTAAATAACGAAAAGTACAAGACAAAATGTCTGCATTATGCATCTCATAGTATACCTAACAAATTTAAATTTAAATATTCATAATTTTATCACTTATTTTATTTACGTCATAATATAAAGGGAAAAAAGAAAACTACGTTTATTTAAGACATTATTTTCTAAACGAATTATTTCACAAAAAAATACATAAAGCTCGATAGTCCTACAAATACAATTAATTCAAACCTTCTGTCTTGTTGTTACCACCGTTTGTACCCTTCGGAATCTAAAATCAAACTTTACCTATTTCCTTCTGTGTTAGAGCGAGGTAAATTTACAATCATTTTATCCGAACCATCTGTAAGTAAAAAAAAAAACTTTTACAGTTGAAGAGAGAATTTGACTGTGAGTTGAGAAAGGTTGCCATTTCCTGTTCTGGAAGCCTGTATTTTACCAGTTTTGGCAGGAAGACGGGTTATCCTAACGGATATTTCTTGATTTCCCGTCTTACTGAAGGTTAATAATAGAAAGTTTTTCATCTCCGTCATTCTTCGGTCATGATGATTTGTGTGAAACTCTAGAGGCAGTTTCTATGTCAAAAATTACTTTTAAAACTTTCTTGGTTTTTCTATATTTATTTATTTAGCCTTGTGAAAGAAGCCCATTGAAAATTTAAAGTAAAGGTCCCTGTAGATGAATATACATGGTGTACCAGGATCAATCCGCCATGCTTCAGGGAAAAGTTTCCAAGGTTTAATTACATGGAAATACCTAAACATACCTACGTCACAAGTTGAACATTTACAGAGATGATGATGGTGGTGATGATGATGATGATAATAAGTTTTAAAGAACAATAGCTATTAAACATTCGTTCATTACCAATTACATATTAAAACGAGGAGTAATATATAGTTAATGTAATTTTGACGCCTGTATTTAACAAACACTTTACATATATGTGACAAAAAACAGGGCCTCCACATTACCGAGGCTTCACAACCACTATCAAACACACCGCAAACAGCTGGACTCCTCTGGACAAGTGATGAGCCCGATGCAGGGAAGAAAATATATTTAATTAGGAAAATTCGCACTAATTTCATCCAATCATTTTTGGAGTTCCAAGTACTTTATATAATACACGAATATACAGTAGTATTGTAGTACTTAATTTAAGTTAATTGACTATGTATTAGCGTATACCCTTTGTCAGTTATAAAATAACTTTCCCAAATGAAATTTACTTGTTTGAAGTGCCACGCACACAGTAGAGCTTCACTATAAATGATGAAGGCTTCCTCTTCTAGGTGCTATGCATTTTTCAGCATGCATCAGTAAAGACTGGGTTGATGAGGCAGTGTAGTCAGAATGGCTACATGTGTGCTTTGCCGCTGCAGAAATACGGAAAAGCGGTGCTGCTCCAGAACCAACCCTTGTTTCATACAGCGATGTTTTCATATGGCCCCAGATATTGCAATTAAGCGGTGTACAGTCTGTTCTCTTGTATGTTCATGTCAATTTCTACTTCCCTTTGAGACTGCACAGGAAAAACTTGGGAGAGAACAAGCTTTACTTATTGTGTGGTGGGCACGTGGAAATTCGTCCTTGGGGGGTATTCTGAGGTAGAAAACCCCTTCAGTATTTTTTACAACATCGCGTGCATTCCCATCGCAAAATCCGTAATCGAAATGCATGTCCTAGTAGTTGTGGGAAAACGGAAAGTGCAGTGTTACACACCTGCAGTTCATTGTAAAATAGACAATTGTTGATTATCAAGCCCTAGCATGAAGTGGCCTGCGTATGGTTTGGCTTAGCTATCGGCTCAGAGCGGACCTGGACAATACATCGTGTTAAAGCAGGTATAGTACGTGGAACCGCAAGATTAAGTCTTTATTGTTTCGTCATCCTTGTAACCGTTCAACTTCGGAGAAGGTTCATTTGGTCATACCTACGTAACGTAACCTAAAAGAAACGCTCCTTTGAAATATAGCAGATTCTTCCTGTTACGCCCTGTACATACCTGTCAAGTGAGGCCGAATAAAGAACAACGCCATCTGTCACAGAGTATCATACCTGATATGCCAAATTGTATGCAAGTTGAGACCTTCTGACAAAGCTAATGTGTAAGATGCTTGAAGTAACGATATCCTCTGTTGGGCAATAACACACATATTTAATTATAAATCCATAAACCGTCTCCCATACAATAAACAAATGTTTACATCTTACGTTATTTCTGTGCTGTCTTGGTGTTTTCTTCTAAGGGATGATAGCACGCTTTGAAGAAAAGTGTTCATTTGCCAAAAGATGAAGATGGAGCATGAAATGTATTGCCTGACAAAACTTTACTGACAGCGAGGATGATAAGACTATCAAACACGGGAGGAAAGAGAAAAACAGCAGGCCGAAAATACAAGTGTGATTTTTGGTAGTGTTATGCCCTGTGGCAAAATATTTTACAGAACTGAAGTGCGTGGTCTTCTGAGATGCCTAGTCACGTTGGTGATTGCCGATATTTTGGAGAAGTCTGCTGTCCCGAAAACTTGGCTGGGTACATGAAGTTTCATATCCGAAGTGTCGAATTACAGTTGTTTCACTGTTTTAGGTAGATAACGGACGCTCACGGTGTCATACTGAGAGGAAACCCTCTTCCCGTTATACTTTTTCACTTCCATGGCAACACCAATACCTGAAGTATTATAATAATGACGTATACATTCGTCATTATATATTGCATAATGAATATTCCTGTATTTATTATGAAGCCGAATGATTTGTCTTACATCTAGCACCATCATCATTTTGAACTGAAGATACGCTCAATGACACGATGTTAATTTATGGTACTTTTCCCCCAGGTTTACCTTCAGTAATTACATATGTAATTAAACAACAGATTTCTTCAGGTCTCACAAATGTGCTCAAAATGTTTTCGCCAGTGGCTGTAAGCTTTTTGGTTTGATTTGTCCTAAATTTTGGCCAACTCTTTCGTCGAAGCCTTGCTACTACTACTACCACTACCACCATCACCACTACCACGACCACGACCACTATCATCATCATCATCATCATCATCATCACATATTATTATTATTATTATTATTATTATGCCATGCGGTGAAACTTAGATTTCCTAAAGTGTGGTACCTGTAATAATATGAATCCTTTCCCTACAGAACTGAAAATAGGACGCATTACGTTCCCTGAGCATATGCAAAATATATTTCCACCTATATCACAGGCAACATACCATTCAACCACCTTCATTCATGCGTGAGTTGCGGTTTCCGTACCGTTTATTATGAAGATTTAGGTTTCCTGGCTTGTTACACTGAGTAGCTGGATTGCAGATGGCAGATGTGGAGGATCTTACCGCCATCATCTTGAAGGGTCAAGGATTCTGAATCCTTCACCCCTGTACGTGGAGGCACGTTCCTATGAAAGTTTTGAATGGCCTTTGAAGATGAAGGCAGTATATTTCTTCTAAACACGGGGAACCAGTAAACCTGATATCGAGCGTAAAAGTTCAGGAGATATGATTTTTAATCTATCGGTAGTTTTTTAAATCAATTTTGTTCTTGTACGTGACATCTTACCCGTTTTTAGGCGCGTCCGTTGAGCTCGGGAAAAGTAGCTATTAGCTTCGTCCTATCTGTCCGACTACCCACCTGTCTCTGTCTGTCCGTACGGAAAAAATGCGCTCGCAATGGGCGGATTTTCTTGAAATTTGACATTTGAGTGTTTTTCGAAACTCTGTCTAGAAACCTCAATGTCGCAAGTACAGTGCATCAAGTTCACATCACCATTTATTAACCAATATTTATACACCATACTATGCGTACTAAATCACACATTAGTTACTGGTTCGATGCGTTTCATTCTCTACGGACACCATCTTTAGAGAACTCCATCGAACTGTAAATTCTTCCCAAGCCGCCAAGTGATTATAAGCACTTTCTGACCGCTCGTCATGAGACCGCATGTTTTCAAAAACAGATACACTAATTTGAATATCATTAAAGCTCCTTCCTATAGACATAAACACTACTGAAGGGGCTTTATTGATACTCTGAGTTGTGCAAATGTGTTTAAAAAACTACGATCTCACAACAGACAATAAGTGTTCGTAAAATTTGATGTGTTTCAAAGAATTTACCGTTAGACAGGGATCTGCGATGATGGCGTTAGTAGACAAGTAACGCGTCGGAACAGTAACTAATATGTGATTTAATGTACATAGTGTGGTGCATAGGGACTGGAGAACACTACATAATGAGGAGCTTAATGATCTGTACTTCCCACCCAATATTTTTCCGATGATAAAATCGAGAAGAATGAGATGGGCGGGGCATGTAGCGTGTATGGAGGACAGGAGAGGCATATATAGGGTATAGAGGGTTGTGGTGGGGAAACCTGAGGGAAAGAGACCACTTGGGAGACCCAGGCGTAAATGGGAGGATAATATTAAGCTGGATCTTTATGAAGTGGGATGTGGGACTATGGACTGAATCGAGCTGGCTCAGGATATGGACAGGTGGCGGGCACTTTTGAATGAGGTAATGAACATTCTGGCTCCTTAAAATGTGGGGAATTTCTTAATTATCTGAAAACCGGTTAGCTTCTCAAGAAGGACTCTTGCAGGGAGTAAGTAAGTAAGTAAGCAACAGTAAGTGTGGTGCATAAATGTTGGTTTAATAAATAGTAATATGGCGATCTGTCTAGAATATTCAAGTTTCATTAAAATGTGACGAGAATAATGTGTACTTTACCTGCGGACCTGTGCATATGTACGGTAATATCTCACTCAATTCTTCCCAGAATATGAAATATTTCATACACACTTTGTACAGAAAATCAAAACACACAATTTACGTTCCATAATTTTATTTCCGAAATAGTGCCTCTTACGAGATAGTACAGAAAACCAAGACAGAACCGTACAGAGCAAACTTGACAGCATTGCTAATGCACATTGCATGCTGGATACCTAAGTCTACAAACGCACACTCCACACATGTAATACTTATTGCTTTTCCACGGCAAAAATGGTTTTACGAACCGCCTTAATGTTGTGTGTGTGTGTGTGTGTGTGTATATAT
>Ga0123354_10003715_pt1 | contig 21227 bp, 20 predicted proteins | sample TergutLab28metaG_2_FD_97872 | JGI IMG/M metagenome (GOLD analysis project Ga0123354, IMG submission 97872) | Labiotermes labralis P4 segment gut microbial communities from Petit-Saut dam, French Guiana - Lab288 P4 | ecosystem: Host-associated > Arthropoda: Insects > Digestive system > Gut ... | reverse complement strand
GGCTGGCATTATTTTTTCCCGTCGCCGCCCGCGCCATCGGCTCCAACGGCCCAGACGCAAACCCAAAACGCCGGGTCCGCGACGGCTCCCGCAACACAGCAGGGCGCCTCGCAGACCGCCGCCATCCCCAAGGCCGAGCCTCTGTCCGGGACGCCCATCACCATAACCACCCCTCTCTACACCGCGACGCTTCTCTCTTCCGGGGGCGTTCTCCAGAACTTCTCGCTCAATAGATTCAGGCTGACGCTTGCCGCCGACTCTCCGAACATGGCCCTTGTCTCCCCCGAGGCGGCGGCCAAGGCCCCGATGGGACTTCTGGTGGACGGCAAACCGACCTGGCGGGACGCCACCTGGACCACGGACGCCAAAGACGCCACGCTTGCCCCCGGCACTTCCGCCACCATGACGTTTACGGGCACGCTTAACGGCATGACCATAAAGCGCGAACTCACGTTTTCCGCCGATACCTACGTGATCGCCGAGACGGTGACGCTTCTTTCGCCGGCCGCCCAGGTTTCCCGCGTGGCCTTTACCCTGGCCGCCACCGGGCTTTCCGGCGGCGAAGAGAAGTACAACGCCACGCGGGTGGCCTACTTTGCGGGCAAGAGCCTGGAAAGCGCGGCCGTGGACAAGCTGAAAGACGGCAAGCAGATCGAGGCCGGAAAATGGGCCGCCGTGGAGAGCAATTTCTTCATCTCCGCGCTTATTCCGTCGTCGGAGGCGGCGCTTAATCTTTTGCGCCAGGATGACGTCAACCGCATAGCCGTGGAAAGGCCGGTTTCCCTGGCGGCCGGGACGCCGGGCCAGGTGACGAACGCCTACTATCTGGGGCCGAAGACCCGCGCCGATCTCGCCCGTGCGCCGGGAAATCTCCAGGTCGCGCTGAATTACGGCTTTTTCAGCCCCCTAGCCGAGGCCTGCCTGTGGATTCTGCACATCATGTACCGCTTTGTGGGCAACTACGGCGTGGCGATCATGCTCCTTACGGTGCTCATCAAGGCGGTCTTCTGGCCGCTCTCCCAGAAGAGCTACAAGTCCATGGAAAAGATGCGCAAGCTCCAGCCCATGATGGCCGCCATCCGGGAAAAATACCCGGACAACCGCGAGCAGATGAACAAGGAACTGATGCAGCTCTACAAAACCTATAAAGTGAACCCGGCCGGGGGATGCCTGCCCATGCTCGTGCAGCTTCCCGTCTTTTTCGGCCTCTATCAGGCGCTCTTAAACGCCATAGAGCTTCGCCACGCCCCCTTCATCGCCCATCTGCCCTTTACGAACATCCCCTGGCTGGCCGACCTCTCGGCCAAGGACCCCTTCTACATCACCCCGCTGGTCATGGGCGCGACCATGTTTCTCCAGCAGAAGATGGCCCCGCCCCCAGGCGATCCCACCCAGGCCAAGGTCATGATGTTCATGCCCGTCATCTTTACGGTCATGTTCGTGAATTTCCCGTCCGGGCTGGTTATTTACTGGCTGGTGAACAATTTGCTCTCCATCGTCCAGCAGGGGCTTTTGCGCAGACAGAGCGCGCAGAGCGCCGTTGCGGTCAAGAAAGGGTAGGGTGGAGCCATGAACGAATTCAATACCTTCACCGGAAAGACCGTTGACGACGCCATAAGCGAGGCCTGCCGCTTTTTCGCCACCGAGCGCGACAAGCTGGTGGTTGAGATCGTAAGCGGCGGCTCGACCGGCATCTTTGGACTGATGGGCAAGAAAAGGGCCGAAATAAAGGCCAGACGCCGCCAAGACCCCGCGACGGGCATGGAGAACGCCGAAAGCGGCGAGAACAGGGAATCCGGGGCCGCCCAGTCCGCAAACGGACGCGCCGCGGACCGGGAACGCTCCCGCAAGCCCCGCGGCGCCAAACCGGCAAAGCCCCAGCCAGCCGCGAAACCCAAAGAAGAAGTCCCCGCCCAAAAGCGCGAGACCCCGGTAATCCCCCCGAAAGTTCCGGCTGAAACGTTGGCCCAAGCCCCGGCCGAAACGGTATTCGCCGAAGACGATCAACAGGAATCCCCCGGCAACGAGAGCCGCGACGACTCTCCGGCCTCGCCTGAGCTTCTGGACATGGCCAAACAGATCGTGACCGGCCTTCTTGCGCCCATCCTTGGCGAAACGCCCGCTTTGGAAGCATCCGGCACGGCCAGCCGCGTGAACGTGGTCATCGCCGACGAGAAACACTCCGGGCTTCTTATCGGCCGCGAGGGACAGACCCTGGCCGCGCTGCAGTATCTGGCCAACCGCATCCTGGCCAGGCGCTTCGAGTCTCCGGCCAGAATCAGGCTGAACACCGGCGAATACCGGGAAAAGCAGGACGACAATCTGCGCAAGCTGGCCCTGTTTTTGGCCGACAAGGCCAAAAACCTTGGGCGCGCGCAGAGTACCAGGCCGCTTAGTTCCTATCACCGCCGGGTGATCCACATGACCCTGCAGGACGACGAGACCGTCCAGACCCACAGCAAGGGCGAGGGCGCCATGAAACGCGTCATTATCACCCCTAAGCGTTAGACACTCTGTCTTTTTGTCCTCCGGCCGCGTCAAATTTCGCCGCGCATTTCAGTCGCGTACTTAAGAGTACGCTCCCTCATGCGCGGCTCATTTTTCTTGCCGGAGAACAAAAATCCTATCGTGTTGTCGATTAGTTGAGTCCGGCGAGTTCCAGCGCCCGAAACGCGAGCGCGGCCAAAGTCGCGGCCGCGGGGATGGTGAGAATCCAGGTGATGACCAGGTTCACGGCCACCTTCCAGCGTACGGCGGACAGGCGCTTGGCCGATCCGACCCCGATGACGGCCGTGGAAATGACGTGCGTGGTGCTGACCGGCGCGCCAAGAAGCGATGCCCCCACGATCACCGCCGAGGCGGAGGTCTCGGCGGCAAAGCCATGCACCGGTTCAAGCTTGAAAATTCTGTGCCCCATGGTCTTTATGATCTTCCAGCCGCCGGTCGCGGTGCCAAGGCCCATGGCCGTGGCGCAGGCGAGCTTCACCCAGAAGGGGATGGTCAGGTGCGTCTGAATCTTGAAGATGACCAGGGCAAGCGTAATGACGCCCATGGTCTTTTGGGCGTCGTTTAGGCCGTGGCTTGTGGCCATAAAGGCCGCGGAAAGGATTTGCAGTTTTTTGAACAGGGTATTGACCGTGTGCGGGTGGGCTTTCACGAAGATCCAGGAGAGAAGCACCATGAGAAGGTATCCCATGACGAATCCCGCCACGGGCGAGACGAGCAGGGGGACGATCACCTTGTGGAAGATGGAGGGAAAGTTGGGGGCACCCCACCCCTTGTAGGCGATGCCCGACCCGACGAGTCCCCCCACCAGGGCGTGCGAGGAGGAGGAGGGGATGCCCAGAAACCAGGTAATCACGTTCCAGGCGATGGCCCCCAAAAGCGCGGCCATGACCAGAATGGTGCATCCGGTGACCATCTCCGGGGGGATAATGCCGCCGCTTACGGTCTGGGCCACTTCGGTTCCGAGAAACGCTCCAAGCAGATTTAAGCCCGCCGCCATAAACACGGCCACGCGCGGCGGCAGCACCTTGGTGGAGACGACCGTGGCGATGGCGTTGGCCGAGTCGTGCGCGCCGTTGGTGAAGTCGAACACCAAGGCGACCAGCACGATGGCCACAAGCATTAAGTGGACTTCAGGCATGTTTGAGCAAGATTCCTTCAAGCACGTCGCTTAGGCGTTCGGCGCGCTCCACCGCCTGCTCGATGCGGGCGTAGATGTGGTTCCATTTGATAAGATGCAGCATGACGTCCGGATCGTTCTTGTTCATCTCTTTGGCGTCGAAGAGTTCGCCAAGTCCCACCATGAGAAGCATCTCACATTCATACCGATGCGCCTTGATGGCCTCGATATACTTATCGACTTTCTTGTCCTGCGAAAGCTTGTCCAGAACCTTTCCCACCTGCTCGATCATCACTTTGAGGGAACGCACCAGACGGCGCGAAGGATACAGCACTTCCTCGCAGTCCAAAATATCAATGCGCGTGGCGATCGCTTTGATATTATTGATGAGAAATTCCTGACTGATGTTTATCTGATGGATGTCCTCACGGTCCAGAGGAGTGATGAACGTCGAGGCCAATTCCCTGGTGATCTGGCGTGAAATGGCATTGGCCTGCGTTTCGATGATATTGATGCGCGAACAGTATGTGTCGGTATCCATTTGCCGCAGTTCGGAATGGAATATCTCGTCAAGAAGGGTGACGGCTTTCAAGAGTTTGTAGTTCTGTTCCTTGAACAGATCGTAAAATTTCACTTCTTTGGGAAAAAGGCTGAATGCCATGTGGGCTCCTTTGCGTCGCGCATGACCTAACACCGGACTTTTCCTATCAGAAAAGGACTTCCTTTACAAGGCGCTGGCCTGCCGGTACGATACGGCAAACCGCAAAGTTTTTAAGGAAGGAGGCGCGTATGGCGGAGAAAAGGTGGCTCACGGAGGACAAGCTGGCCCTCATCATAGGGCTTTTTCTGTTCTGCCTGGCCTTGCTCAATTTTGCCGGCATAAACACGCTGGGGTGGGCCGTCAAAATAAACACCTGGACCGACCCGGCCAAGATGTTCACTCCCACCAACGGCTACAAGATCGGCGGCTTTACGGCGCTACTCTACACCTACGTGTTCATAACGCTCATCCTTGCCTTAGGGATCAAGGCGCTGGGCGGAAAAGCGTGGGAGTTCATCAAAAGCTTCACGATCGTTTTCGTCCTGGGCTACGGCTTCTTCTCTCTGGGCAGCCACGCGCTCATCGCGGCCACGCCGGATCAGCGGGCGGCGTACGGGCTTTCGTGGTCCGTCGGGCTTACCCTGGAAGCGGGATTCATCCTCTCCCTGGTGGGAGGCATCATTGTCGGCAACTTCTTCCCCAGGTTCGCCGCCAAGCTGAAAGAAGCGCTGCGCCCTGAGATGTACGTCAAGATCGCCATCATCATTTTGGGCATCGAGCTTGGGGTGAAGGCCCTGGCCGCCCCGAACCTGTCCACGGCGGTCATCTTCCGCGGCCTTTGCGCCATTGCCGAGGCTTATCTCATCTACTGGGCCGTGATCTATTTCATCGCCCGCAAATACTTCAAATTCTCCCGTGAATGGGCCGCGCCCCTGGCGTCCGGCATCTCCATCTGCGGCGTGTCCGCGGCCATCGCCACCGGCGGCGCCATCAAGGCCCGCCCCATGGTGCCCATCGTGGTCTCGTCTCTGGTGGTGATATTCACCTGCGTGGAGATGCTGATCCTTCCCTTCGTGGCCGAGTGGGCCTTGTGGCGTCAGCCCATGGTGGCCGGAGCCTGGATGGGCCTGGCCGTCAAGAGCGACGGCGGCGCCGTCGCCTCCGGGGCCATCACCGACGCCCTCATCCTGGCCAAAGCCTTCGCCGCCGACGGCGTGAAGTGGACGCCGGGCTGGATCACCATGGCCGCCACGAACGTCAAAGTGTTCATAGACGTGTTCATCGGCATCTGGGCCTTTGTCCTGGCCTGGGTGTGGTGCGCCAAGATCGAGTGCAAGCCGGGCCAGCGCATGAGGTTCGGCGAAGTGTGGGACCGCTTTCCCCGTTTCGTTTTGGGATACGTGTTCACCTTCCTCGTCATGCTGTTTCTCTGCTCTCACAGCGCGGACCTGCTCAATACCGGCAAGTCGCTTATTCTCGGCACCACGCAGTTTAGGCTGATCTTCTTCGCCCTGACCTTCTTCACCATCGGCGTGGTCTCCAACTTCCGCAAGCTGTGGGAGGCGGGCATCGGCAAGCTGATACTGGTGTATGTCGTGGGCTTGTTCGGCTTTATCATCTGGGTGGCGCTCATCATCTCGTGGATATTCTTCCACGGCGTGCATCCGCCCCTGGCCTAGCGACGATCTAAAAGGAGATTCCCCATGGCCCATGAAGAAATCAAGTTCGCGGAAGAAATTCAAAAGATGGAGTACGAGCCGCTGTTGCCCGTCGAGAAAAAACTCATCGTCTGGAGCATAACGCTCGGCGTGGTGCTTCTTATCGCGCTCTACTTCATCAGCGCGGAGTGGTTCCCGGCCGCGCACGGCTGATACCAGGGGCGCTGCCCCTGGACCCCGCCAAGGGGGATGATCCCCCTTGGAACCCGCAATTTGCTTCGCGGACTGTATGAGCCATCTGGCCCATACAGTCCGCGAAGCTGTTTTGTTGTTTAGCGGCGGCCGAGCCAGCCGACGATCACGGAGGTCAGGCCGGATTTCATCAGATCACCGGCCATAAAGGGGAAAAAGCCTTTGCCCAGGGCGTCCGCAAAGGTAACGGTATGCCCGGTCATGGCGAACCACGCCCAGAGCCAGAGCGTGCCCGGCAAAAGGACCAGCAGGGCGTCGATGCCAAACAGGGCGGCCCACATGGGCAGCCAGCGGCAGCGGGCGGGGTTTTGGGCAAAGCGGCCAAGCGTTGCGGCCATAAGCATATATCCGAACAGGTAGCCGCCGGTGGGACCGGCGACAGCCAGCAGGCCGCCTCTGGCCCCGACAAGCCACGGCATCCCCAACGCGGCCAGCCCGACATACAGGACCGTGGCCAGCGCCCCCCAGCCCTGTCCCAGAATGACGGCCACAGCGGCCACGGCGAAATTCTGCAGGGTCAGGGGCACGGGCGTGAACGGCAGCGGCACGGCCACTTGCGCGCACAACCCGATAAACGCCGCCGCCGCCACAGCGATCCCGATACGCCCGGATACGCTTAAATCCTTAAGCCAGGCATAGAAGGAAAAACGCCGTTGCGCGGCGATTGCCGTCCAGTCTTGCCATAACGTCGTCATGCTCATACGTGATCTCCTGAAGCTGGGGCTTTGCCCCAGACCCCACTGGGGGGAATGATTCCCCCCAGACCCCCTCAACAGCTTCGCGGCTGCATCGGCTATCAGCCGATGCAGCCGCGAAGTTTATTGCAGGGTCCAGGGAGGTCACCTCCCTGGCGGGGGTCCAGGGGGCAGAGCCCCCTGGCATATTCGTTTTACAGGCTGGGCCGGAACTCGTCGCGGCGGTTGGCGGCGTGGGCGGCTTCGGAGTTGCCCGGATCGACGGGGCGTTCCTTGCCGTAGCTGACGATGGACAGTCTGCCGGTATCGACGCCCAGGTTGACCAGGTAGTCGGCGGCGGCGCGGGCGCGTCTTTCGCCAAGGGCCAGGTTGTATTCGGCGGTGCCGCGGCTGTCGGTGTGGCCTTCGACAACCATCTTGACTTCGGGGAAGGACTTCAGGATTTCGGCCTTGCGGGTCAGGATCTGGCGCGCTTCGGCGTTCAGGTCATAGCGGTCGAAAGCGAAATGGATCACCGTGCCAAGCTCTCCGGCGACCTTGCCCAGCTTGTCGCGCAGCGCCTGTTCAGCGGCGAGGCGGGCTTTCTCCTGGTCTTCCCAGTTGCCCTGGGTGGCGGCTCCGGTATCCTTTTTGGCGCAGCCGAAGCTCATAACAGCCAGACACAGAAGCGACATAAAAATTAAGACGACTTTCTTTTGCATGAAGTTCTCTCCTCTTGCGATGCAAGACGCGGCCAGCCATTGCCGCGTTAGGTTCAAGCTTGAAACTGCCCTCTGCCAACGGGCGGGAATCCTACGCTCTTGGACGGAAAAGGCAAGTATCGGGAAGCCATATCCGCTGGTTTCGCGCGACCTTTCACATCCGTAATAGAATATCTTTCATGCGCTAATCCTTGCCGATGACGGGGCTGAAGGAGGGCATGAGCGCTTCGCCCGATCCGGTGGGGATCTGGACGGCTCCGTCGCCGTTGCGGGTGGTCAGGTAGAGCTTGTGTCCGCCCGCGCGGCTGGAGGAGAAGGCGATGAAGAAGCTGTCCGGGGCGAAGGTGGGGTTTTCGTCGGAGCCGGGGCCGAAGCTGACTTGTTTTTCGGTTCCCGCGGCCAGATCGAAGACGTAGGTGCGGTGTCCGCCGCCCGCCTGTTTGGAATAGACGATGTATTTGCCGTCCGGGCTTATGCAGGGGTTGGTGTTGTAGCCGCCGGAGGTGATGCGGCGCACCGAGCCTGACGAGAGGTCTTTGAGGAATATGTTGGGGTTGCCGGGCCTGTCCGAGACGTAGGCCATGAGGTGTCCGGACTGGTCGAAGCTTGGGGAAACGGCGATGGCGGAATCGGCCACGAGCGTTCCCGCGATGTTTCTGTTGGAGCCGTCCAGGGCAACGATGTCGGTATGGCCGCGCAGGGCCAGGGCCACGGCGATGGTGCCGCTTGGCATGAAGCGCGGGCTGACCACCGTCGTGGAGGGCAGGGTATAGACGTTGGCTCTGCCGCCGCTCCAGACGCCGAGATAGTGGGAGGTGGAGCCGATCAGGGTAAAGGCGATGCGTCCGCCGTCCCAGGACCAGGCCGGGGAGATGGCCATGCCCAGGCCGTTGTAGTGGGTCACGGGGGCGAGATCGCGTCCCATGGCTCCCACCATCCAGATGTCTTTGCTGTTTTTGCCCGTGGGCCTCACAAAGGCGAGCTTGGCCTTGAAAATGGACCCCTGGCCGGAGAGCAGGGCCAGAAGCTCCATGCAGAAGCGGTCGGCCACTTCGGGCAGCTGGTCGCGGGTGACGCCCGAATAGACTTTACCCAGAAGCAGTTTCTGGGAATAGACCTCGTGGGCGCGCAGTTCCACGTCGCCGATGCCCTGGCCCGGCTTCCAGACGGTGGTGATAAGGGTATCCACCTTGGCGAGCGAAAAGGGCTTGAAGTCGATCTGATCGGCGCGGGGACCGGCCAGGGTCGCGCCGCCCAGGATGTCGGTATCCTTCATCACCTTGAGGAAGGGGATGAAGGAGAGATTCTTGTAGATGAGGTCGTTTAAGGTCTGGGCGTCCGGGGGCAGCGCGGGGTCGCCGAAGGGCTTGGCCTGGACGATGTTCATCCGGGTCTGGCCTGGCTCGTTGATGTCCACGGTCGGGGCGTCCTGGGCCATGGCGCTTGCGGCCAGGGCCAGACAGAAAAGAGCCGCGAAGACAGACAGGAGGATGGGGCGTCTCGTCATTGGTGTTTTTCCTGTGAGTTGAAGTTCAGTATCAGCCGGGGCACGTTTGCCGCCGGAAGAAGAATTCCGCTGTCCTTGGTGTCCTGTACGGCGCGCATGGCGGAGTTGTCGAAGGCCTCATTGTTCGATGACTGGATGACTTGCGCGGATTGTATGCTGCCGTCAGGGCCGAGCTGCAGCGCCACCTTGACGTTCAGTACCGCGTTATTGGTCAAGGCCCAGCGCCAGTTGCGTTTTATTATCGAGCTTACAATATCGTAGTAGGCCGCCGTGGCGTCGCCTCTGCCGGATTTCGAGCCGCCTCCGCCGCCCTGCTTGCTGATGTCCGCCAGGGCGTTTTTCACGGCGTTCGCGCCGGAGGAGCCGCCGGACTTGGACTTGATGTCTTTTAAGGCGTCATTGACGGAGTTTTTGGCGGCGGCCTCTTTGAGGGCCGCGTCCCTGGCCGCCTTTTCGGCCGCCTCTTTGGCTTTTTGCGCCGCTTCGGCCTGGGCCTTTTGCTGCGCGGCTTTTTCAGCGGCCTGTTTGGCGGCGGCTTCCTGGGCGGCCTTTTGTTCGGCCGCTTTCTGGGCCGCTTCTTTTTCGGCCTTTTCCCGCGCGGCTTTTTCCGCCGCGATGCGGATGGCCTCGTCCTGGGCGGCTTTTTGCTCGGCGGCCTTCTGTTCGGCCGCTTTCTGGGCGGCGGCCTGGGCATCGGCCTGGCGCTGCATTTCCAAGGCGGCCTGCCGGGCAGCCTCCTGGGCCGCCTTCTGCACGGCCTCTGCGGCTGTGGTGTCCGGCTTGGGAGGCGTGTTGTCGGCGGCGATGGGCGTGGCGTCGCTAGGGGCGTTTTGTGCGGGGGGCTGGTCCGCCGGCTGCTCGAAGCCTGGGGCCGCGTCGGGCTTTAGCTCAGGCCCTGGGGCAAGCTGCACGATGTCCACCTGATAGACGGGCCTGTCCAACTGGATGGCCCTGGGACCCAGGGTGGAGAGCAGAATACCCCCAAAAAGCACCGTCAGGTGCAAAAACAGGGAGAAAATCCAGCTTATGTAGCGCATGGGCGTCTAAGAGCGTGTCGCAACCGATTCGCCAAGGCTCATTTGGGGGCGGCGGGCTTTTGCGCGCCGTTTGCGGGGGCCGGTTCCGGCTCCGCCACCATGCCGATCTTGTCCACTCCGGCGCCTTTCAATATCCCCATCACCTGCACGACCGTGCCATAGGGCACTTCCTTGTCCGCGCGCAGAAAAAGGAGCTTGTTCTGGGCGGTCACGAGGTTTTGCACCTGGCCCGGCAGATCGTCCAGGGACACGTCGTACTTGTCCAGGTGCAGCGATCCGTCCTTTTTGATGGTGAGGACCAGATTGTCCGAGTTTTGCGGCAAGTTGGTGACGGTCTTGGTTTTGGGCAGATCGACATCCAGGCCCTGCGTCATCATGGGCGCGGTGACCATGAAGATGATGAGCAGAACCAGCATCACGTCCACAAAGGGCGTGACGTTTATCTCGGAGAGAAAACCGTCGCCGCCGCCGACGGACATGGCCATGTTAGTAGCCTCCCTGGCCGGAAGGCTGGCCGGAGGATTGGGCCGCGGACTGGGCTTGCTTGTCGCGCTTGGGCATCCAGTTCACTTCGCGCTGGGTGCGGTTTAGGAACGCGCCGGAGAAAGCGATGAGTTCGCGCTCGATGTTGCGGATGTAGCCCAGAAAGAAGTTGTAGGCCAGGGTGGCGGGGATGGCCACGGCAAGGCCGATGGCCGTGGCGATGAGCGCCTCCGAGATGCCGGGGGCCACGGACGCCAGGGCCGCGGACTGCTGCAGGCCGATGGAATGAAACGAGTGCATGATGCCCCAGACCGTGCCGAAAAGCCCGATGAATGGGGTGGCGTTGGCGCAGGTGGCCAGAAACGAGAGCGATTTGGTGAGCATCCCAAGCTCGGCGGAAACGGCCTGATGGAGCGTGCGGCGGATGTTGTCCATGGCCACGCGGGCCTTTTCGGCGGGGTCGAGATCGGCCTCTTCCATGCGCATGAGTTCTGCGAAGGCCTGCATCCCGACGGGATGGCAGGGCGAGGACTTGTTCTGGCTCACGGTGCGCATGGCCGTTTTCAGGTTTTCGGCCTCCTGGAAGAGACTGGCGTCGCGGGCGGCTTCCTTGCGCGCGGCGGAAAGCGTAAAGATCTTAAAAAAGATAATGCTCCAGCTGGCCAAAGACATGCAGGCCAGAACGGAGAGGACGATTTTGACGGTCGTCGTGGCCGAGGACAGCATGTCAAAGATGCCGCCTTGGGGAGTCAGGGTTTCGAGCATTGCATCACCTTTCGGTTGAGTAATCTGTTTTGAGGCGCTTTGCCATGGCGGCGGTAGCAGATTCGTCCAGGGCTGCAAAGGCGCTTTTTGATTACAATGTGTTCATATCCACGCCCTTGTGCCTGGCGAAGATGAGAAATCCCGTGTGGGCGACCATGCGGTCTTCCGGGCGTAAGCGGTCGGGTACGGTTTTGTAGCGGCGCACAAGTATCTCCAAAACCTCTACGTCCTCGAAGTCGGAGCGCTCTAAGCCCCGCAAAAGATCCGACACCTGCGTCACCGTGGGCAGCAAGAAACCGACCGGCGCGCCCGGACAGACGATTTTTGCGGCCTGGGGCAGATACTCCCAGGGTTCGCGCACGTCCAGAAAGAGGGCGTCCGCGTTTTGCGCCGCATCGGGAAAACCTTCGGCGATATCCTGGGCGAAAAACTCGACGCGATGGGCCAGCCCGTTGCGTGTAAGGTTCTCTTTGGCCCTCATCGAAAATTCCTCGCGGCGCTCGCAGGTATAGACGCGGCCCGTATCGCCCACCATCCAGGCCAGGGCGGTGGTGAGTCCGCCCGATCCGCTGCCGGTCTCCAGGATGCGGCGGCCCGGACCCACGCCAAGCTTCAACAGCACGTACCCGATCTCCTTGGGGTACATGATGGTGGTTATGCGGTTGACTCCCTTGATGCAGTCGTACAAGGTGGGGCGCAGTATCCGGAAAGGGCATCCCTTGTGGGTGCGCGTGATCCCGCCGAATCCGGCCTGGGCCACCTCGTCCATTTTGAGGATCCCCGCGTGCGTATGGAAGGTGTGCGTGGGCTCAAGAGTCCGAAGATAGCGCTTGCCCTCCGGGCTTATGAGAAGTACCAATTCACCAGTTGCAATCATGCCGCGAACGTTCCTTTTTCATCCAATGGCCGCTTTGAAGCTGGCGAGTCTGGCCCTCACGGTCCACCCTGTCAAGCGCGGGTTCACTCATGTCCATGCCTGACAGGGGCGGCCACATTTTCGGTCCGGTACATTCCGGGCGTCTGGGCGCGTCGCTTGGCTTGGACCTTCTGGGCGCGAAAATCTGCTCCTTTGACTGTCTCTACTGCGAGGTGGGCGCGACGCTCGCCCTGACGGCCTCGCGCAAGCCCTACGTGCCTGTGGGGAAAATCCTGACTGAGCTGGCCGGGTGGCTTTCCGGGCCGCATCCGGCCTTTGACGTGGTGACGCTCGGCGGCATGGGCGAGCCGACCTTAAACAGCGATATGGGCGCGATTATTAAAGGCGTGCGGGGTCTTATCCCGAACGTGCCCGTGGCCGTCCTGACCAATTCGAGCCTTTTGCGCGATCCGCGGGTTCGTACCGAGCTGGCCCTGGCGGACATCGTGCTGCCCTCCATGGATACGCTCGTGCCGGTCGAGTTCGTGCGGCTAAACCGCCCCAAGACCGGGGTCACGCTCGTGGACATCCGCCGGGGGCTTTTGGAGTTTCGGGCGCTCTATCCGGGCAGGCTCTATCTTGAGGTGCTGCTGCTGTCTGGCGTGAACGATTCCGAGGAAAATCTGGCGCGGCTGCGCGACTTTTGCCAGGAGCTTCGTCCGGACCGGGTGGATGTGGTGACGATGACGCGCCCCGGCGCGTATCCTGAAGCGATACCCGCTTTAGCCGCGGCGATGGAGCGTTTCCGCAAGGCGCTTAATCCCGCCGGTTTGGGGGCCACAAGGCCGGAAGTCCCGGAAAAAGCCAGGCATTTTGCTGCGTCGCCTCTGGACAATACGCCTTTCGAGGCGCTAGATACTTTGAGGATTCGCATACTTGACTCCCTGTCCAGGCGGCCCCAGACCGCGGCCAGCCTGGCCGAATCCCTTGGCGTTTCCGAGCAAACGCTGACAAATTTACTGGACGGCCTCGTCGCCTGCGAGCTGGTCAAGCCCTCGCGCTTCGGCAACGAGACGTTCTATATGCGTAACGCGGGCTAACGGCCGAAGGCCGGCCCGTCACGCAAGGAGAAATTTCATGGCGTCCAAAAAACGCACGCGCAAGATGTACATCTGCGTGCTTCCCGGCGAGGAAGCGGAGGTTGCCGCCACGGAAGACGGCATCCTCCAGGAATACTACGTGGAGATGACCCATCAGGCCAAGACGCGCGGCAACATCTACAAGGGCAAGATCCACAACATCGACGCCTCCCTGCAGGCGGCCTTCGTCAATTATGGAGCCAGCCGCAACGGCTTTCTCCAGATAGACGAGGTGCATCCCGAATACTACCAGGCGCAGGACAACGGCGGCCGCCGGGGCAAATATCCGCCCATCCAGAAGGCGCTGAAAAAGGGACAGGAAATACTCATCCAGGTGGTGAAGGAGCCGACAGGCAGCAAAGGGGCTTTTGTCACGAGCTATCTGTCGCTGCCCGGACGCTATTTCGTGCTGACCCCGGGCCGGGAGCAGAAGGGCGTCTCCCGCAAGGTGGAAGACGAGGCGGAGCGCGGCCGCTTAAAAGAGATCGCCGGACAGGTGAAGCTGGACGAGGGCATCGGGGTCATCATCCGCACCGCGTCCATCGGCCAGTCCAAGGCGGCTCTTGAGCGCGACGTGAGCTACCTGAAACGGCTCTGGAAGGATGTCCGCGCCAGGGGTACCAGCTTGCCCGCCCCAAGTCTCATCTACAAGGAGCCGGACCTGGCGGCCCGCGCCGTGCGCGACTACCTGACCGACGACGTGGCCGAGGTGTGGGTGGACGACAAGGCGACCATGGAACGCGTCTCCGAGATGGCGGGGCTGGTTTTCCCGCGCCGTCAGGGGCTGGTTAAGCTCCACAACGACCCCGAACACGGCATGTGGGACCGCTTCAATCTGCGCAAACAGATCGATCAGCTCCATGGCCGCGAGGTGACGCTGCCGTCGGGCGGGCGTCTGGTCATCGACCATACCGAAGCCCTGACCGCCGTGGACGTGAACTCCGGCAAAATCGGCGGGGAGACCAATTTCAAGGAAATGGCCCTGCGCCTAAATCTCGAGGCCGCGACAGAGGTGGCCAATCAGCTTCGGCTGCGCGACATCGGCGGGCAGGTGGTGGTGGACTTTATCGAACTAAAAGACCGAAAGCACATAGCCGAGGTGGAAAAGGCCGTGAAGGCCGCCATGAAGATGGACCGCGCCCGTCACGACGTGGGCGCTATCTCGCGCTTTGGGCTCCTTGAGATCGTGCGGCAGCGCATGGGGTCCTCGGCGTTGTCGGTCAGCACCGAATCCTGCCCGTGCTGCGGCGGTTCCGGCACCCGGCGCAATCTGGAGTGGCAGGCCCTGCAATCTTTACGCGAGATATACCGGCTTCTTCGCCGCACGGGCGCGGGCGAGACCGTGACGTTTACGGCTCCGCAGGAATTGGCCTTCTATCTTCTGAACCACAAGCGCGAGCGGCTTCGCGCCATGGAAGAGGAGCATCAGAAGACCATCGCCGTGATGCCCGGGTAATCCATGCTCTTGGTACATTCGTGCTGCGGCCCGTGCGCCGTCACGGTGTTTCAGACGCTTCTGGCCAGGGGCGAGGAGATAGAAGGGTTTTACTACAACCCCAACATCCACCCGCTGACCGAATACCTGCGCCGCAAAGAAGCCTTGGCCCTCGTGGCCGGGCGGCTCGGCGTCGCGGTGACGTTCGCGGACGCCCTGTACGATCCAACGGTTTTTCTGCGCCAGGCCGCTTTCCGGGAAAAGGAGCGCTGCCTGTCCTGTTACGCTTTGCGCCTTAACCGCACGGCCTTGGAAGCCAAGCGCCGGGGCGCGCGGGGCTTCACCACCACGCTTCTCTACAGCAAATACCAGAACCACGAGGCTGTCCGGGCCGCCGGGGAGGAGGCGTCGCGCGCTCATGGCGTACTGTTCGCCTATGAGGACTTCCGCTCCGGCTGGGATGAAGGGATACGCCTGTCCAAAGAATGGGAACTCTACCGCCAGCCGTATTGCGGCTGCATCTACAGCGAGTTCGAGCGCTACCGGAAGAAACTTTCGCGATAACGCTGACGTTATGCTGCTCTACGTCCATATCCCGTTTTGCGTGGCCAAATGCCGCTACTGCGCCTTCGCTTCCGAGGCTATGACCGTGGATACGCTTACTGCCTGGGAAAAGGCGTTCGCGGCGGAAGCGGCCCATTACGGCAGGCTCCTGAACAGGCCAACGATTGAGACCGTCTATCTCGGCGGCGGCACGTCGAGCCTTCTTCCCGCGCGGAGTTTCGAACGTCTTGCCGAAACGCTTGCGCGTCATTTTGTCATCTCGTCGGGCATTGAGTTCACCATCGAGGCCAACCCGGACTCCGTGACGGACGCGGATTTGGCGCGTTTATGGCGCAAGTCCGGGGTGAACCGGGTGTCTTTGGGCGTACAGTCGCTGTGCGACGCCGAACTTTCCCGGCTTGGCCGTCCGCACGACGCCGCGCAGGCAGCGACGGCTGTCGCGCTGCTGCGAGATGCCGGTTTCGCCAATCTTTCGCTGGATCTTATCTGGGGGCTGCCCGGACAAAGCCTCGCATCCTGGATGGATACGCTGAGGACGGCCGTGGCCCTTGGACCGGAACATATCTCCATGTACGGACTGACGCTGGAGGAGGGCACGCCTCTGGCCGCGGACGTGGAACACGGCGTTCGCGCCTTGCCCGAAGAAGAGGAAGCGGCCCGGATGTACCTGGATGGCGGGGAGTTTTTGGAGTCGCGCGGCTACGCGCAGTATGAGATCAGCAACTTCGCGCGCGTGGGCCTCGCCTGCCGCCACAATCAAGGCTACTGGGAGGGCCGGGACTATCTGGGGCTGGGGCCTTCGGCGGTCTCCACCGTTGCGGGAAGGCGTTGGAAAAACCCCGCGGCCGTGGCCCAATACGCCAAGCTCGCCGGTACACTTGCCTGGGGCGGGGATGCGCAGCGGCTGACCGATGCGGTGTTTGGCAAAGAACGTCTGATGCTCGCGCTTCGCACCGCGCGCGGCTTAGACCTGGATATGTACCGGCGCGTTATGGGCCGGGATATGCGGGATGCTCACGCCCCATTCGTGCGGACGCTTTGCGAAAAGGGGCTTGGCCGCATGACGGAGAATACGTTTACGCTCACCAGACAGGGGATGCTGGTCTCAAACGGCATTATCGGCAGACTCGTGTTCGACTAGAATTTATTGGAGGCCTTGCTTAGGGCCTCGCGCAGATCGCGGTAGGCCCGCTCGAATCCGGCTTTCATCTCGCCCAGGGCGGATCGTCCGCCCTTGCGTAAAAGCGTCAGCTTATAGCGGGCCAGATCGTACTTGGATTCCAGCTTGGCCAGGTCTTTTTCGTAGCGCTCGACAAACTCCTGCCCCCTGGCTTCGGCCTTGGCTTTGGCCCCGTCAATGCCGGTTTTCAGGGCCTTTAACTGGTCTTCCATCTGGGCGTTGAATTTTTCGTGCGGACTCATGGGCCATCCTTATCACAGAAAATGGGACTACACCATAAAATGGTCGAACCCGCCGGGCGCAAGGTTACATCCGTTCAGGCGGATTCCAGGCCGCTCTGTCACTTCTCCCACGGCCCACACGCCTTCCACATGGGTGAACACGTCCAGAAAGAAGGGCTTGGGGCTTGCCCCGATAAGGGCGTAATCCTCGCCGCCGGTCACGGCGAAAAGGACGGGATCGCGGCCGGTCTGTCCGGCGTACCGCGCCACTTCGGGATGAAGCGTTTCCGGGAGAATGGCCAGATCGGCTCCGCATTCTTGTCCCAAAAAGCGGGGCAGATCGCGCGCCAGGCCGTCGGAGACATCCATGAGTCCCCGGACGCCGTGTTTGGCCATGGTCAACCCCTCGGCCACCCGGACCCTGGGGCGCAGATGCGCGGTTGTGGCGTCCGGCCATTGCCGCATGGCCTCTTCCCAGCCGTATTGCGTCAGAACTTCAAGTCCCACGGCGGAAAGCCCCAGATCGCCCACCACGAAAAGCACGTCGCCGGGCCTGGCCGCTCCCCTGGTCAGCAAGCGTCCGTTGCCGCCAGGCTGGCCCCACAGCGTGACCGCTAGAACGATCATGCCGCAGGCGTTCAAATCCCCGCCCACAAGCGGCAGATCGAGGGAATTGGCCAACTCGGCCATACCACCCAGCATTTCTTCCCAAAAAGCGGCGGGAGTGTGCGGCGGTCCGGCCAGTCCCAGGCTGAACCCCAACGGCTGCGCGCCCATCCCGGCCAGATCGCTCAAGTTTACGGCCAGGGCTTTGTAACCGATGTCCGCCGGGGTGAACGCCGCGGCCGTGAAGTGAACGTTCTCCACGAAAAGGTCTGTGGTGAGGGCGGCTGCCTGTGGAAATTTGAGTACCGCGCAGTCGTCGCCCCGGCTAAGGAGCATGTGGGGATGGGCATTGGGAAAGCGGGCCGATATGGCCGCCAGAAATTCGTCTTCGCTTGTGAAGGGGGCGTCGCTCATGGCCATCTTGTAGCGCGGCGACGCGCCATTAGGCAACAATCCCGCCGGCCAGGGCGCGGCCGTTGGCATCAAAAAGCGCGGCCACCTGGCCCGGAGCCGGGCGTGGCACGTCCGTCTCGAAATGCAGCGCAGATCCCTTCCCGTCGGCGCGCATTTCCGCCCGCGCGGGAACGGGCCGCTGCCGGTAACAGGTCTGGGCCAGGACAATCTCAGGCCATTCATCGCGGCTGGCCAGCATATTCACGTTCCGGACCCGGCACTCCCGGACGTACAGGGCGGATTTCGGCCCGGCCACCAGCGCATTGCGCTCTTGCAGCTTGTCCACCACATAGAGCGGCTCGCTCCATGCGATTTTGATGCCTTTGCGCTGGCCCAGGGTGTGCCGCCATAGTCCCTCATGGCGGCCGATCTCGCGGCCGTCCGGCAAAACGACAGGCCCGCCGCCGGCCAGGCTGACGCCTTCGGACTCCAGAAACGCGCGGTAGTCGTCATCCGGAACGAAACAGACCTCCTGGCTCTCCGAAGGCAGAGGCGCGGTCAGGCCGCGCGTTGCGAGCGCTTCCCGGACATCGCTTTTTAGCCATCCGCCCAGGGGGAAAACGGCCCGCTCCAAAGCTTCACGGGGGGTAAGGGTCAAAAAATAGCTCTGGTCTTTCGCTTCGTCCACGCCTCGGCAGAGGCTTGGGCAAAGCCTGGCGTAGTGTCCGGTCGCGATGTGATTCGCTCCCAGACGCAGAGCCGCATCGGCCAAGAGTCCGAATTTCATGTCCCGGTTGCACGCCGCGCAGGGGTTGGGCGTCAATCCCTCTGTATAGGCGCTCTTGAACGGCTCGATCACGAGTCTGCGGAACTCTTGCGAAAGGTCCTCAATATGCAGGCGCGCGCCAAGCTTGCGGCACGTTGTTTCGAGGTCTTGGGAGATGTCCGGCCGGTCCGCATCCGGCGGGAGAAAGCGGGCGTGCAGGGCCAGGGCGTCGTATCCGGCCTCGCGCAGAAGCGCCAGGGCCAGCAAACTGTCCATGCCGCCTGAAACGGCCACGGCGATAGTCATTGGGAGTTAGAGACGTTTCGCGCCGGGACCGGCGAAGCCGGTCCCGGCGCGAAACAATATGGGTTTCCAAAGGGCGTTAGCCCTTTGGCAGGGGTCCAGGGGGCGGTGCCCCCTGGCTGGTTGTTAGTATGCTTCGTCGTAGCCGGTCACCTCTTGCTCGGTCACCTTGTGGTTGAAGGCCTTATAGACCAGGGCCTGATAGATGATGACGATGGGCACGAAGATGAGCGCCACGGTCAGCATGATCTCAAGCGTCAAGGGTGACGAGGAGCTGTTGGCGATGGTTTTGGAGAACGCCGGGTCGATGCTCGAGGGCAGAAGCGCCGGGAAAAGCCCGATCACGCCGAAAAGCGTGACGCAGGCGATGGTCACGGCGCTGGCGGCCCAGGCCCAGATCATGCGCTTGAGGGCAAGCAGGATGCGCTGGAAGAGAAGCCCCAGAACGGCCAGAAGCACGATCACGAAGAGCGCGGGGTTCTCGATGTAGTTGTTGAAGAGCTTGGTGGCCGTGTAGGTGTAGGCCAAAAACAGCACGGCCATGACGAGAAGCGCGGGCCACAGGCGCGCGGCCACGCTCACAGCCCTGTCGTGGAGCGCGCCCTGGGTCTTGCAGCACAAAAAGAGCGCCCCGTGCATGAGAAACGCCAGCACGAAGAGGACGCCGCCGGCCAGGCCGTAGGGTTTTAAGAGGCTAAAGAACGTGCCCTGATTTATGCCGTCCTTGTCGATGGGGATGCCCTTGAAGATGTTGGCGAAGGCCACGCCGAGCAAAAGGGCGGGCAGGAAGCTGCACAGGGCGTGGATGGTGTCCCAGAGTTTGCGCCAGCCGGGGGAATCCATCTTCGAGCGGAACTCAAAGGAGATGCCCCGGAAGATGAGCGCGAAGAGAAGCAGCATAAGCGGGGAATAGAGCGCCGAGAACATCACGGCGTAGGTTCCGGGAAACGCGGCGAAGGTGACGCCGCCCGCGGTCAGAAGCCAGACCTCGTTGCCGTCCCAGAACGGGCCGACGCTGTTTAGGAGGATGCGTTTCTCCACTTCGTTTCCCGCAATAAAGGGCGAGAGCATCCCCACGCCCAGGTCAAAGCCGTCGAGGACGAAATAGACGGCCCACAGCACACCCCACAGCAGAAACCAGATGGTTCCGAGTTCCATAAGTCTTTCTCCTTGGTCCTTTTAGTGGGCCGGGCCTTTTTTGGCGTACTTGGACAGAAGGTAGATGTCCGTCACGCCGAGCAGCGTATAAACCACCACGAAGGCTATGAGCGTCACGGCCACCTGGCCTGGATCAATGGGGGACACGGCGTCTTTGGTGCGCATGATGCCGTTTACGATCCAGGGCTGGCGGCCGACCTCGGCCACGGTCCATCCGGCCTCGATGGCCAGATAGGGCAGGGGAATGGCCAGGGTCATAATTTTAAGGTAAGTCCTGCTTTGCTGGAGTTTCCCCAGCCGCCACAAGCCGTAGAAGGAGAGCAGCGGGAACAGGCAGCCCAGAAGCACCATGAGCCTGAAGCTCCAGAAGGTGATGCCCACGGGCGGACGGTCTTCGCTGGGAATGTCTTTCAGTCCCTTCACTTCGGCGTTGGGATCGCTGTGGGCCAGGATGGAGAGTCCGCTCGGAATGGGGAGAGCCTGTACGCTGTTTCGTTCGTTAGCCGCGTCAGGAACGACCAGAAGATACAGGGGGGCGTTCTTCTGGGTCTCCCAGTGGGATTCCATGGCCGCAAGCTTGGCGGGCTGGATGTTGGCCACCAGGTTGCCGTGGAAGTGCCCGTTCACGACGGCCAAGATGGAGAAGACGAACGCGAAGACCGCTCCGATCTTAAACGAGCGGGTGTAGAATTCGACTTCGTTTTTGCGCAGCAGATGCCAGGCGCATATGCCCATCACGAAGAACCCGGAGAGCAAAAACGCCCCGGAAAGCACGTGGACGTACTGGCTCCAGCCGAAGGGATTGGAGACAAGCGTCATGAAGCTGTCGAGTTCGGCGCGGCCGTTGCGGAACGTGTGGCCCAGGGGGTTCTGCATGAAGCCGTTGGCCAGGATGATCCACAAGGCCGAGATGTTGGCGGCGATGGCCGCCAGCCAGATGGTAGCCAGATGCAGCTTCTTGGGGAGCCTGTTCCAGCCGAAGACCCAGGCCCCGATCATGGTCGATTCCAGGAAGAAGGCCACGGAGGCCTCGATGGCCAGAAGCGGGCCGAAAACGTCGCCCACGTAGGCGGAGTAGCGCGACCAGTTCGTGCCGAACTGGAACTCCAGGGTGATGCCTGTCACGATGCCCAGCGCGAAGTTGATGAGAAAAAGCTTGCCCCAGTACTTGGCCATCCTCTTGTAGAGTTCGTTGCCGGTGGACACGTAGCGGGTCTGCATGTAGGCGGTGAGAATGGAGAGCCCGAGCGTCAGCGGAACGAAGATGAAATGGAAGAGGGTGGCGGCGGCGAATTGCAGACGGGAAAGCATCAAGGTGTCCATGCGTCTGATCTCCTTAGCC
>Ga0123354_10003713_pt1 | contig 21230 bp, 12 predicted proteins | sample TergutLab28metaG_2_FD_97872 | JGI IMG/M metagenome (GOLD analysis project Ga0123354, IMG submission 97872) | Labiotermes labralis P4 segment gut microbial communities from Petit-Saut dam, French Guiana - Lab288 P4 | ecosystem: Host-associated > Arthropoda: Insects > Digestive system > Gut ... | reverse complement strand
CGGAAGTTCTTCATCACTCTCCGGGTTAGCTCAGGCGGAATGGAGTCGATTTCCTGTTGGATCCTTTCCTTAAAATCCTCAAGAGATCGAGGACGATGTTTGAAAACCTTTTCCTTTAGGTATCCCCAAAGGAAAACGTCACATGGGCTTAAATCTGGTGACTGTGCCGGCCACTCCACGTCTCCCCTTAAAGTGATCAAAAGGCCAGGGAATAACAACAAAGCCCCGATGTTTATCGGTGCAACCCGTTATGGATACTGACAACGATAGAGGCTAACCAACCGCATGACACTACCCCACCTCTCTACCACCACTACAGCTCGCACAGTGCCCCTTCGAAAAGTAGGAGATCTTTATGCCCCACCCTGTACTAGGTAGGACATCCCCCCAAAATTATCTTCATGTTGTTACTTATCGCACGTTCGGTACTGTTTAATTATAGCATGCAGCTTTACTTGAACACAAAAATGAAACCTCAGTAATAAATACATGTAGAGGCTAGCTGTGACTTTATTAAGTGCACAGGCAGATTCAGCCTCGCGGGAAAACTAGTGCTTATGTACAGTGGCTGTTATAAGCACAAACACAGCTGTAGTACATGGAAGAGCAGCGAAGAAAACGGTGAATTTATTTCTGTGCGTAATTACGCACAGCCTTATTACACGTGTGGGAAATTACAATTATAACTCTATGCATGTCTTGTCTCGGTCTTACAGGAAGGTGGGTGGCCAGCCTCAAGAAATCCGGTACTCTTTGGGTAGGAGGTTGAGGGCCTCAGATCATTGCCGGACGCCGTCCCTGACAGGAATTTAACCCTAGTTCCATTTCATCCATCCCGCACACTCGTTACTATAGTGAATGAGCTACCAGGTTCTAAACAGTAAATAACAGGAAGGGTAACTAATACTTACTCAATGGATCAGGGCCCTTCTTGAGAAGTTAACCGGTTCTCACCTAGTCAATAAATTCCCCGCATTTTATGAAACCCGAAGGTTCACTACTGCTTTCACAAGTGCCCGCCACCCGTCCCTATCCTGAGCCAGATCGATCAAGACCATGCCCCCACATCCCACTTCCTGAAGGTCCATCTTAACATTATCCTCCAATGTTAGGCTGAGTCTTCCAAGTTTTCTCTTTCCCTCAGGTTTCCCCACCAAAACTATGTATACACCTCCCCTCTCCCCATGCGTGCTGCACGCCAGGCCCATCTCAATCTTCTCGATTTTATCACCCGAACAATATTGGGTCAGGAGAAAGGTTACTAATAAACTCCTTCATTACTACAGTCAGGCCACGTACCCTTACGTGTAGACACCGGCTGTGAAATTTCCAAAACATAATCTAAGTGACTAACCAACTAACTAGCTCTATGGAGAAGAGTCTTTCTTCAAAAACTGCTAGTTCTCAAGTGATAAATATACTCCTCGCGTTTTATAGAACCCGTAGTTTTATTACAGTTTCCACAAGACCCCGCCACTTCTCTCCATCCTGAGCCACATCGATCCAGTCTACGCCCTCCCTTTCTATTTCTTTAAGATCCACTATAATATTATCCTCGCATCTACGCCTAGTTCTTCAAAGTGGTCTCTTCCCTTCATGTGTTCCCATTCTGTACCATCGGAGCCACATTGTCCCAGATTCCATCCTCATTGATTTGGTCGCCCGAAAAATATTTGGTGAGGTGTACAAACGTTACAGCTTCTTATTACGCACTATTCGCCAGTATCCTGTTACTTCCCCCATCCTAGGCCCCAGTATCCAAAATTTAAACTTCAGGACTTAAACCTTACAGAATAAATCACACCACACCGACTTGTGGTACTGAACGTAGTATTTCGGAGTGACTGGTATAGGCTTTTGCGCAGTGTTCTAACATGCAGAATGGAGTCTCCACACTTTACACTTTCTCTTTCATGAATGTTTGGTAGGACTGTAATTTTCGCACCATATATGTGCGTAATGGCCCTTGAGTCTAAATTTTGTCCTTATTCATTTCCCATAGGGAGTAATTTTCATAGTTACGGATACATATGCCAGATGACAGTTATTGTCGCAAACAATCCCTCTTGATGAAGCAGTCAAGAACATCTACACTTCGGTCGGTACTGCAGCCCTGATTTTTGCCGATAATAAGATATCTCTACTGGTTTTATCAAGCCGTCTTTCAAGGAGTTTCCCAGTTTATGGATTTCATATTAGGTGAACCTAGATTTTTTAATTTTCCTCAATGGCTTCTACGGATAACAATGGGTCAAAGGAAGGGCCGTACATGGTGATTATCAACACAAATTTATACGGATTTCCCCGTTGAATTACTACAGTCTGCACTAATAAATGCACACATATGTATTAGATTTAAAATAATGTTATAAAAACTAATAATTCGTACATTTTTCGGGCCTTAGTGACCCATCATCAGGGAGTGCAATAATTGTATGAAGCGACTGCTCAATATATTGTCCTCGTTCACGTACAAGAACTGTTGAAAATGTTTCAGCGTAGAAGCAAGAGACAAATACACTGAGCAGTTTCGAAGCTTTCCACACCATGCACTATTGCAGTCAATCACTTCTTTTCATTTCAACTAAACGCACATAATACGTTAACTACATACATTTATCACCAATTATCCCCTACATGTTTCGGTGTTTGTTACACCAACTTCAGGGAGAACAAAATTAAATGCTATCTGCCTTGTTCCTATTGAGTGTACAATATACCTTGTTTTTAAGATGCAAAACGACTACAAGCATACGGTTTTAAAGTTTATAACAGGATTGTAAATTAAAAAAAAAACAGGGTACATTGTACTTTTTATAGCAACATTGCAAAATGCATAAAGTTTTTGAGCAAGTAACTCAATGGTCTCCCTGAAGATGGTTTAACAAACAAAACATGTAGGAGGTACCTGGTGATAAATATATGTATTTAACATATTATGTGCATTTAGATTGAATAAAAAGAAGTGAACGATTTTAAGCAGTCTTTTCCTACAATTATTGTACTCCTTGATGATGGGCCACCAAGGCCCGAAACATGTAGGAGTTAGTGGTTTTTGTACTATTATTACAAATCTAACACAGTTTTGTGCATTACTTCGTTTAAATCACGTTAATTTAATTGGAAGTCACGAAGTGGAAAATGTAATAATTTTCCGCTGAAAATTTCAACAAGTTTTAAAACAAAGATGAAAGTCTCAAACCCCACATGAAAAGTTTTTTTTTTTTGGGGGGGGGGAATTAACACGCCACATGTCACAATATCGTGCCCAGATTTATCGGTTTTAAACACATAACACACTATTTTGTACCAGCATATCAGTTTCACTGTTCATAAACAGTGAAACATTTTTAACTCCGCTTGAAGTATGTACAACTTTCAGTTCGAAATTTTAAACGCAGGTTAATACTGCTCATTACAAATGTTTCGTTACATATACAGATATACACAGCTACCCGGCTAAATCCCAACCACGGCGCCTGGCTGTAACAATAGCGGAATTAAACAAATAAATCAGAGCAGTGAATTTAACTTTATGTTTTGTTGACCGTGCACCTCGTTATAATCTTTGCAAATAACCAACCTGAGGCACAATTCTCTTTCATGTATGTTTATTTATATTCTGTACATGTTTCGGCCAGCTATGTGTCCATCATCAGGAGAATTAACTGTATCAATACGACATCTGGTATATGTCAATCTGTGTAGGTGACCGTCTGGTATGCAGTTTTGGATGAAACTTCACCCAAACCTGTCCTGTAGTGTAGTCTGATAGAGTATCTAGGACACTCAATTCATTGCGCCGGCACGAGACATTAAGTGAATACAGTTTATCAATAAGAAGATCAATATAAAAACATCTATTTCGTCTATTCTGGAATAATATAGGCTGTCCCTCCACAGCTTAAACGTGGAGTCCAATACAGCATAAATACAGACACCCCCAGAAATGCATCACATCCCACATAAGGATTTCGCCCCCAATTAAAAGCAAGAAAAGAGATATAATATATATATATACATATATATATATATATACATAAGGAAGCCATCTTTATCTCCTCGTACAAATCACAACAAAGTATAGGAAACTTAAACGACTACCGTTTAAATACCATTGCCACCACGGTGAATCTACATTGACCATACAAAGAACACTTCACCCTCAAAAAGGTCACCACCAGATATCAACAGCAGATCTTCCAGCCTACATGCAAAGGAATTTTATTATTATGCTTAATACTCAATATATAAAATATCATATCTGAATTTTATCTTAATAGTATATTTTATACAGAATTACTACGAATATTTTAACTACAATTTCTAATAAGAGATCTCGTAAATTTCAAAGCACCAACAATTGTACATACAAACTTCTCTGAAGACTAGCCTGAAGATGGCCCTGTATATGAGCCGAAATATATAGCTAGAAATACAACTAATACTTCTAATACATTGAGAGTTGTGTATGACTAATTTTATACCACATATATTGAGTTGTATTTGCCATATAGTATGTTTTACATGCATCGGTGTGAGCAGGCTGGTGGATAGGAGAATGTGTTCGGGAGTCTCGACACACTCTCCTATCCACCAGTCCCAAACACACTCTCCTATCCAGCTGTCCCGAACACCCTCTCCTATCCACCAGTCCCAAACACACTCTCCTATCCACCTGTCCCGAACACCCTCTCCTATCCACCAGTCCCAAACACACTCTCCTATCCACCTGTCCCGAACACCCTCTCCTATCCACCAGTCCCAAACACACTCTCCCATCTACCAGTCCCAAACACACTCTCCTATCCAACAGTCCCAAACACACTCTCCTATCCACCAGTCCCAAACACACTCTCCTATCCACCAGTCCCAAACACACTCTCCTATCCACCCGTCCCGAACACTCTGTCCTATCCACCAGTACCGAACACAATCTCCTATCCGCCAGACTGCTCACACCGATACATGTAACACATACCATATTGGATATAAAACTTTCTCCCTGAGGATGAATCCACGAGGTTCGAAACATGTAGGAGAAAACAGAAATTAAATAATAATTTAGAAAATTGTGCATATCGTTGGTTTGTGTTTTATACTCCTATATGAGTTGCTGACAGCAATTCAGTAATTACAAACATGGCGACCGTGCGAAAGTTAGAAACAAGGCTCATACTTCACAGAGGTGACGCACGTACGCGCGCGCGCGCGCGCGCGGTCTGTACTCAAGCAAAGCAAAATTTAAAATTTGTTTGCCGAAAAAAAAAATAAAAACACAATAATAATATTAAGAGATCTAAGAGACTGGGATTCTATGTAACAGGGTAGTAGGCTTTGTGAATGCCAGTAGACATTCTTTGTTTTATGTATGTATAGAGGAACAAAATTGTAAAGTGACTTTGGTTCCCTCTCGGCTCTCGCACTAGCACGTGCCACGCTCCTCTGAAGTAACCCAAAGCCACATCCTTTCCCAGTTTCCATAACAAATGCTCTGTATAAATGGATGAGGTTGATGTATTCATGACATATGTGCTATGAATAAATCACGCGGAGCGTATAGTTTCTGCTGTGTGCTTTCCTGTTTCTTCTTCAAAATTTCGTCTTCTACCTCTCTATACTAGAAACCAAATAAGCAACTGCAGGCAGTTTTCGGGTTACGTAATACGCGACAAACGTAAATTCGCACTTAACGTAAAAAAATCTTATTAATGATTAACATTATTAAAAATCTTGTTAATTATTAATATTATTAATTAATGTTATAGGTAATATAATATTAATATTATTAATTATTAATAGTAGAATTATCAAACGAATTTCACTCTTTGCATTTTATACAAAATCTGACAAAAGACCTTTAAACATGAGAATTGCGCTCTTCTGGGCTATTACGCAGCGAGTAGTTGTAATTATTTGCGGACGTTTCGGGACCGATAGGTTGTCCGGAAACGTCCATCGATGGTAGACGAACCTACGTATGGAACACTGGTGGAAAGATATTGACAAAGGAGGAAAACCGAAGTATTTGGACAGAAAAACATCCGAGTGCCATACCCGCCAAAAATCCCATACAGACTGACCTGGGCTCAAACCTGGGCCTCGAAAATCGGGTTTTTTAATCGTTGGTTTTCATAAGTAGGTCTACCGAATTAAAATCTGTCACTTAACAGACGGTAGGAATATTACGTGACACATGTAGGTCTTCATATATTGTTTACTGTGAGGCCTAAAGACGCTAACAGAGAAATATAATCATATTAGCATTAAATTAAATTTTAATAATTTAACAAAAACATTGGTCTTGTAAATCAAAAATAAGGAATAACCTTTTAAAACTTCAGAGGAAAAGTCAAACACCATTTCATTAATCCCCAAAACTAACATTTTTAAATAAAACACCCCCTGACATAACAAAATTACTTATATCAATAAGAACACAAGCAAGATTAATATTCACACAAATAAAACAGCCTACCTAAGAGGTAGGGCATTGAAAGATATGTTCCGCGATTAGGCTAAGCGGTGCCGTCGGGTGTACAAAGGTGTCTTTTCGTAAATTGAAGATGTTAATTTTTAAAGAATATGCGACTAATAATTCCTAATTTTGCCAGCTGAATTGTGGTAGTAACCTGACGGAAAAATTAACATTACACAACTAACAAACATATATGGAAGGCCGGGACAACTGACCACCATTTCACTCTTCTACTTCGGCACACAGCCAGACCCTGACTGATCACTTTGGGATGTGTGCAGGTGAGTGACGATACGTCATACACTACGAGAAGTTCCCGCCGCCTGCAGAACGTTTCGGCCACCTCAAGCCAGTACCTGTCGGTGCCAAATTCAGTAGGGACCGGAGCTACAGCAAGAAGAAGAAAACCGGTGCTCACTGCCAAGGAGAGGAATCTGAGGAGACTCGAGAGTAATGAGAGAGAGCGCATGAGGATGCATAGCCTCAATGACGCATTCCAGGTACTTACTTGAAGTTTATCGCAGCAACACTAATGCCTGAAAGGGGACTAATAGTTCACACCCGTAAAGTACGCAAACTCTGCATCGAAAACACGTCAGGAATGTCTCGCGTAATAGCAAGCAGTTTTATGAAACTAGGATTACAGCGCTTCTTACTGAGAAGTGGTACCTTATTGCGTTATATGTAACGAATTTGTAGGCAAAGACAATACTTGATTAACGTGAGATCATTTGATCATTCAAAGTCCATCGCTATATTTTCGATACCAATACCTTTGGCCCCTCACAGTCAGGTATCATACAACAAAACCTATACATACACACACACACACACACACACACATATATATATATATATATATATATATATATATATGCCTTTTGGCCACTTACTGTTTCACAAGCGCAGCCAAATTACATAAACAGTATGAACATCTCTCACTTTGTGTTTAACTGCATACTGACACTTTACCACCATGTCACAGTTTCTGAAGCACTTTTTGGTTGTAATCTGTGAGTACCGCACAGCCTGCACAGTAATATCACGTAAGTGGTTCTGACATACTTATACTTACAAATTGTAACTGAACAATCAGAGATATATAACGCAGTAATGTAAATGGCTTAAGAGGATGACGCAGTAATGGACTCAGAAATATCGATTACAAACAGAGGATGGAAGGGTGTTTAGCAGGTGCTACATGATACACATGGGTGAAGGGGTTTTCATTTGTACATAATGGTACAAATATGTCACTTTGTGTGAGTGGGCAAAGTAACAAATTTTAAAATACATACAGAACCACAATAGAAATTGTCAAACAGTGGGCAACATAGATAATAGACTGGTGGTCCACCAGAAAGTTTGGTCACATGTATATAAATACAGTACAGCTGGTTATATTAAATTTCAGAGAGTCGCGAACTAGATAAGAGACCGAGTGGATATATTTCACTGTACGTAAATGTGGGTTCTTCACTTACAGTGTAATAAACATTCAAATACTATCACGTCCTGTTCTTTTATTGCAGTCCCTGCGGGAAGTCATACCTCATGTGAAGAAAGAACGGCGCCTATCCAAAATAGAAACACTCACTCTTGCAAAGAACTATGTTATGGCCCTTACAAATGTCATCTGTGAGATGAGAGGTGAAGTTTCGCCCTACGCGGCTGCCCTTGGTGGCGATGGAGACAGTGTTACGTCCCACAGCAGCGGACAACCGTCACCAGCTGCAGTTCCACCAGACCAGGCATCGATGCCAACACCAACACTTGATGATAACGAAAACAGTTTCTATGAGACAACAATGAATGCAGCACCCAAAATGACCCTCCTCTAATCTTGTGTGTTGTAAATACTGAAGTTCATAACCAACCCCAGTAAGAACCATACTTATGGATAATCATTTGCAACTTAAAAACTGGCATTATTAAACAAAATGCAACAATGTACGTGACACCAAAAGGCACATAAAAATATGAAATGTCCAGTAAGTTTGTGTGCTTACAGTGGCCATGCAACTAACAATATTCCATTCCTTCTTTAAGATATGTTGGACTATATATTCACTTTTCACCATCAGAAACCTGCTACAGTTGCATGTTTCTTTCATATTTCAAGCATACAAAGCTAAAGTCTGTCATATCTGGTGCATATGACAGGGAAAGTGACTGAAAGCCATGCAGGATATCTAGCAAATTATGTTGACATTCTGATAGCAAATGCCAAGCTTTTGTGATAAGTCTGTGGAAAAGAGATATTTACAGAACTACCTAACATAATGATAAAGCATATACACATGGATGGTAAAGTAGGTACCTTGCCAAGCCCCTGTATTTGTCTCACACAATACTATGCGGAAAAATAAAAAAAGACAATTTTTTTCCCCATACTCAGCAACTACTAAGATCATATTAACAAAACTGCAAATATTGACAGTCACAAAAACAACATAGTACACAGAAATGCTGGCAGCTGTGGAAAATGTGATAGTGAAAGAGACAAGTAATGAAGAAACGCATCCTATAAGAACAGTATGTGAAAAAAATACTGGTAATGAACTAGGCCTAGTCATGGATACATGATGACTGTCATGATTATGAGAGTTCTGTATCCACAAAAACATGCAGCTACAGTACAAACTTATTTTAGAAGTACAACAGAATTTTTGAGTTTATAAAACATGTATTGATTCACATTTTGAGTATTTTACAATACACAGAACTCTTTATATGCTTAATGAAGCAGATCTTGATTTGAGAGGAATCATTACAGATGGTCTTCATATGCATAAATGTACCTTATATTGCAGATGAGTCACAACCATCAACCATAATGCTGTATCCAGCTTATGCCCTCCAATAAAATGCACATAATTTAAATAAAATAATTTGTCTCTTCAAACGAGGTTGTGACATTATTACAATTACTGGTTCCAGTTAAAGAACTCAAGAAATGCTGTGAGCATTTACATTCTTTCTTGTAAAGACCATGGAGTTACACATGTCTGAAACTGATTAATTACTAATCAACTTTTACCTCTTGAGTTACTTGGTTTAATATTCAATTACTGCTCAGTTCAATAACATTGTGTGGTATCTCCATCATTAATTATAAATATTCATGATGCTATACCTTTACATGACGTTTTTGAATTTATTTTGGTTTTTTACTCAGTGAACTGCAGCTCTCTAACTACTTCCCTAAACTACGCTACAGACTAAAATCACAGGCGAAATGGAGTTCAATTTCTGAACATCAAAGCCAGAGCCCACCCATCTTCCTAAACAGCATGTACATAGGACCCTTTCCCAGGGCTCAAGCGTCAGGGGAATAAAGTGGAATACCTTCATCTAATGTTCAGTTTAGGAATAATGGGAAACTTACTTCCATTCCCCCATGAGTCTTCATGGTGTGATACTTAATCAAGCACAAGGAAAACTTTGCCCGTCACATGTACCTAACAGTAACATTTCTTTACCAGGTTCAGGGACAGAGTCCAAGCACTAAACATTACAAAAGATGAGGGCTCATTTGTATTTTAGATGTATTTGTGATTCACTGCAATTATGCAAAGTGGTAGCTTAACTTCCCTACTCAGGGACAGCAAAGATGTACAAGTACCGGCACAACCAAGTTTAAACGTTATTAAGTTGATATTCCCGTATAATGACATGCTGTTGTCACAGTTGGTATGACACTGCATCAACAGCCAAGTTACCTGATTTTCTAAGTTCTTTACTGCACGGTGAGAGAATCAGCAAATTGGCTGTGCCTAAATCCTCTGTGCTACACATATGTCAATCAGGAAAAACCTATGTGTGAGACCATTAAAAAACTAATATTCTTTCTTTTTCACTCATCTGAGCAAAGTCCTTCAAGAAGTAATAACTACATTGCTAGTCAAATCTGCATTTTATGGAATGTGAAGATTCACGGCCATATTAATAGATCCCACCAATGTTCCTTGTTCTGAACAACACAAATTCAGCCCATAATCTCCAACTTAAAGATACATTTTAATAACATTATCTTCCTACCTATGAGTACGTCTTCCAAGCACACTCTTTCCTTCAGGTTTTCCGATCAAATTGATTAAAAAAATAAAACTCTTTCAGTTAAACTTCATTTTGGTGTTTTGTTAAATGAAGCCTCCTCAACCCCTGGACAGCCTGACAAAAAGTGTTTAACACTTCCCTTTGTTTAGCAGGCAAGATCCAACTGAGATACATATAAGGAGTTAAATGCCCATTCTCATTCATTTTTGTCTGGTTTGTGCGATAACTGCAGTGAGACAAATGTGTCTCACAATATTTGATGTTTTCACTGTAGTGTTTCTGAGGATTCAGGTCTATTGGTGTGTGACACTGTGTTGTTGGGTGAGTGTTTCCCAGCGCTTCTGGGAACATACTGCCTGAATCTTCAAGGGGCAGTTAGTTTTAGACTGCTTGGCATTTGATAATGAAGAAACTCCATTCCATCAGAACTTTGGGAACCATTCAGTATCACATCCCAAACTTCTTGGGACATTACAGATGAAGGAAAATGTGATCAATGATCTGATGGTCATAAGGAAATTTCGTCTCTGCTAAATAATCTGTGCAGACTGTGTCCATATCTTCTAGTTACTATTATAATGCCAATAAAAATAAAAATGCATGATATCAAAATGGTGTGAGTCCTCACTGCAATCAGGAAGGCTTCACAGAAATTGAGATGGAAGGAAATCAGATCTTTACTTCACAATGTTATACACTTCAGAGGAAAGAAATCATCATACATCACATAAAATAACTTCATGAAAGCTTTAATACGCTGTCATATTAACACTAATTCACAGTGACAACTGCCTATATATTCCTCTCACACAAACCTGAATTTACAGTTCATTCAACTAAACAGCAACACCGTTTGGAACAATTTGTTCTGATTTACACAGTGTGCTTCCCCATAAGGGCTGTCACAGTAATTTTAATTTACTTTAAATGACATCTGTAACTTCAGTCTCATGTTGCAGCATTTCATTTTATTTTATTTTTTCCCCTCTTCATCAAACATTGCTACCACAAAAAGTAATTAGAACTATATGAAATAAATAAACAAATAAATGTAGGAGGAAATATGAAACAAATGCACAATTTCAAGCCAGTACAATATTTATAATATTTGTAATGTATTTCTTAAACTTGGTGCATTGCCAAGCACTTCTAGTTTTCTGTTTAGATCACTTTCAACTACTGTTTGTCTCAACCAAAAGTAACAAAATGTATACTCAATATATAAATACAAAAACTGTTTAAATGAACTATTACTCCTCCCATACAAGAATGAATGAAGACCATGTTATAAGGCACAATAATGTATTTAAGTATGAGAGTAGTAACACATTTATCCTTTTTTTATTAGGTTAATTCAGCAATTTAGCTGTGACAGGTAGCATGAAATGTTTGTTTGGGAAAATAGTAGTATTTTGTAATTCCTGCTCGATACAGTACCAGCACAATATAGCAGTTATGTTAAAACATAACAGAAAAGTGACTCACTGCAATGTAAGTGCTTAAAATCTTGTTTCAGTTAAACAGATCTTCCATCTAGCAGTATTTTCTAACTACAAGAAAACTTTGAAAGAATAATGGTCAGTGTTCAACAAAGTTGTTGTACCTACCATGCAGTTTAAAGCAAACAGCTCTACTCAAATACCGACATGAGTGTAAAACGCTGGTCTGTTACAGTTTATGTCACATTGGTCTTCTGGGTTATGATATCATGTAACATAACCTGAAGAATGTGTCCTTGAAAATTCTGATAATCTCCTATCATTCTACATGAACCAGAAGACTAACATCGCAATCTCCACTACCAAGAAAATCTCACGTCTCATACATACGTATTATTGTACAAACATCTGATCGACACATGCTGGACAATGCCAGTTTAAGAACCGTTATGTGCTTAAATTACGATACGTAAATTCAGCACGGAGATTTACATCGCTGACTGACCTTTGAAGGGGTCATGAATGCTTAAGTTTGTAAATCACTGTATTAAAGTACAACTCTTCATTTATGTGTATAACACATATGTGGTTAGGAAATTCTTTCTCCAGAAAACTTAATGTCTAAAGAAAATATAGATTTATTTTTCGTATGTACCGATATGTAGAATTCACAAAGACTCAACATAAATTTTATGACCAGTGTGTAGGGGTAGCTTTTTTTTAATTGTCTGTTTGTGCTCTTCAAGCTATCAAATTACATTATATTTTTTATACCTATGCTGGGACCACTTGGTTAGAATTCTTCTCTGCCTTAGTGAAAACAGCACACTGGCAGTGTGTAATTCTGGCCCACGTCACAGTGTACACCCTACTGGGAGTTGCTCTCAAACCAAATATTTACACCGACTGACATACTGTAATTCAAATAGTTGTAATGGGACTGCCAATTGAAACATTAGTTTAAATCTGTACAGAATATCTGTTAGCATGGTGTAGCACTGAATGGATAAATACTGTAGGCTGGTGTAGCCATCTTTCAAAATACAATCATAACAAGCACATATTAAACAATATAATTTCTGCTATACACAATAAATTATTTAAATATATACATATATTATAATCATTTTATCTTAAAATAGGACTTTTTACTGTTTAGTTTTGAAGCTACGGGCTTCTAATCTCTTAGGACAGGGCAGATAAATGTATTCCAAGAAGAAATACATAATCAAGTAATTTGTGTACAGCTACCTATCAAACGTCCTTTAGCTAGCCTGTATGCAGCGAACTGTCGCAACAATTCCGCCTCAACATGTCAATTTACTAATGAATTCAGTGTATCAAGAAATATACATATACAATCCTTAAATCTTTAAAAAAAAAAACTCCTTAAATATATGTTATACCACAGGGATGCACCATGTAATGGATAAAAATTATGTATGTGCAGTATGCTCTAAATTATGAAAGAATCAGATTGAATGGGTTGACATAGCAGCAAAACATGCCACTTGTATATGGTAGGTACCTGGTTTGATTCTCAGTCTGGGATCTAGCTATTTTGCCTGAGGCTCTTCACTGTTTCCTTCAATCACTGTAGGTGAACACAAAAACAGTACCAAATTATAAGCCAAATCACATAAGAGAAGTGCAACACCTACTCCTTCTGCACCCTGACTTTGTGGTACAGCAGACTGATTCAGGGTTCTGTAAGTGGTGCAGGTCCAGATAACAGTGTTGTCACAACATAGGAGGGTGAAACAAAGTATCTGCTAATAGCTGAAGAATAAAAAACCAACTAGATGTCACTTGCTACACTTATTTTTCTTCTTGGAGACTCAACATGTTTCGGGCATTAATATGCCCATCTTCAGGAGTTTTCGACCATGTTGTTGAATTACCACATTGGCTGTTACGTTCTTGGTTTGTTGTGTGATGGAGTTAGGTAGCATGTGCAACAGCCGGCAGCCCGGATACCAGCCTAGCTGAACCGCATTCAATTCCACTTTTGGTTATTTCTAATGGGCACTTTACACAATGACTTATGTACATTCTTCACATATCTAGGGTGTAACTAACTAAGCATATATTGGAGAGAAAAGTGTTGTGAACAACAGTTATTGAGAAAACTGAAACACACCATTGACATTCAATATATTTTTCGTTTAATCTCAGGCTTTTCAACATAATTAAACAAAAAGGAATGAATATTTACAAACTGTTTTACTATCTGAATTTATTACCTTTTTGGGATAGCTGAAATTATGATTTGACAAACAAACACAATTCAACATGTCTGTAATACAGGCAATGAAAACAAGGAAAAAATATTTATGTAAGTTTCGAACAATTGTGCTGCTAGCGATAAACTGACAACTACTTTTCATGTGTTACCAAGAATATCTGTGCTTTGCACTAACTTTCCATCTACATTTTGTTATGGTTCTTATTAAAGAACTAACTCGATTACCCAGAACCCTTTTTGAGAAGCTAATAGTCATTAGCTGCTTTAGAAATGCCTTGCCTTTAATGGAACCCAAAGATTTATTACTGCATTCAAAGAGCAATCATATTGCTTAGTAACATTTTAACACTTAAAGAATTCAAATCCAAAACAATGTGATGATGAAACACAGGCATATTTAACAGTGATGAAAAATGTAAAGAGTACACTGTTGGAGGTACTGCACTAATGTGAATGTCTGTCTTGTTCCAAATGAATACTATCCCCCCCCCCCCACCCCCATGACTTAATATGCAACTGGCACATGTCATACACATTTTGTGGACCATGTAAAATCAGCTGCACTGTAAGGGGGGGGGGGGATAAATAAATAAAATAAAAAACTTGTGTATCTGTAACCAGTGGCAACAAATTTATCATTACAACTGGTACATCCCTGCATAAACATAAAAAAAGGATGTTCGCTAGTCATTTCATTAAACTTTAACATTCTAACTCTGTGACCAAAATGTTCCTCAGTGTATATGTTCTAAATGTCATTAAACATTGTTGTTCTTGTTGTTGTTGTTGCCATCATTGTTGTTAAACCTTTCCCATCGCTGTTGTTTACTTTGTATGAAACCCAGATTCTCGAAAAGAAGTTACTATGTACAGAATTGTATGCATAAATCAAATAGGAATTTTAAAAGAAATATCTGATATCTAGCATATATAACATTACTCAAAATAGTGTATTGACATAAGTGTACAAAAAAACCTTGCTATATCCCATTACATTTATAGCATCAGATCACAGTACTAACTGTAAACTATAAAAACTGGAAGAATGCGTGATTATAAATGTAAACCAAAAGATGTATAAACAAATGTATATACTCAGAGGAAAATGAAAAATATGGGAAGACTGTGGCATGATTTTTACCATGCCCCATACATGTTGTTCCATACATTTGAAATGCCAGTGTTTGCAGGATAAATATAAATGGGTACAATGTGAAGTCACAAGGAAAGCTCTGCATCTGTATAAAGAAAAATAGTTAAAGTGTGTGCTCCCACGTACGTCACAAGATCCAACCTGTGCAAATGTAAATCATGTACTTTACTCTATCTATCTGTCAGTACACATATCAAGAAATAAGAAGTAAGCCTCATACAATACACTTGCAGTTTCAAATGCCATTTAATTAAGGTAATATATAATGAATACAATTCATATAACAAAGGACTGACATTTTCTATAGGCAAATTAAATTACTTTGGGTGCAGTCTGAGAAATCTGAGGTCCTTGCACTTGAAATACTTAAGGTATCAGAGAAATTTCCTGAAACTGGCGTGACAGCATCTATGGACTAAGATGAGATGACGTTCCTTCCAGTTATAACCAGTCATTCTGATTGTAAAATTAACCTCAATTGTAAATTGCCTGAAACGAAAGCTACAGTAATGCATCAAATATTTTTCAAGTTGTATATATTTCTCTGATGGCAATGCCCATTTTACAGGGCCATTATTTTATCTGACAACTATCCTTTGTCACTTCTTGTCAACTCGTGTATCAGATTAACACAGCCCACTCAGCCAATTGCCCATACATGCAGCAGAGTAGCAGCAGGAAGTAACAAAATTTAGTTGTCTGATAAACAAAGACAGTATTTTAGAGTGTGAATTTCAAAAAGTAAAATAGTTACCAGTATCGGTGAGGTTAATTCTACATCTTTAAGCACTATTAATGGATATAGGAAGCATGCAGTAACATTCCTTGATATTTCACCTTTTTTTTTTTTGAGTTACCAATTAAGCAATCAATATGTGAAAGAAACGAATTTATAAAACTGGAACTGATTTTATTTGACCACATTCATATTGTTCAACATTATGTCTCTCTACCACTACTGCACCCTCATGAAAGTGTATTTGTAATCAAAACAACTTAAACAAGCAGAGCTAAACACAACCACAAAATAGCTGTAAATATACATATAACACATTTTTAAAAAATTAATTTTCAATTTTCATGAAGATTGTGATTCTAAACAAATAAAAACGGATTATCCCACAAGAACTGTGACAAATCCAAGCAAAATTATGAAGCCACCATTTTCCAAATGTAACTGCTGTATCACAACAGCCAGAGCCAAAAAACATCTCTCATGCCAATTGGTACATGCTACTACTGTAACGCATACAAGTACTATTTGAACTCCAGTGATATAGTTAACTAAGATGATAAGCTAAAAAAAAAACAGGTGAACAGTTTTGATTTGAGTTTCTGTGTTTTAGTCTGTATATTAGGTATTCTGCAGACAAGCATGAATGAACAAACAGCAAAGATGCTTCCCTTAAAAATCTGGTAATTCAAACTGTTGACATTGTGACACTAAGAATACATCCAACATGATCAAACACAATGAGCTGTCAAAAGCTTTCTGCATGTAACCAAACCATGTAGCAACAATGTGAAAGTAGTCAATACTGTGTTATATTTGTTACTAATATTGGTAGATACTGGGTGTGCAGAACAATCAGATTACATGTTACAGTGCTAAGCATCAAAGCAAAGCAAAATTTTTGGAGCACACAGAAACTGTGAAAAAGTGTCACAAATGAAACTGTTTATATATATTTTTAAGTCAACCATACCAACATCCAGAAACAAAGAAAATAAGAGTCAATCACACACTGTAACACATCTCAGTAACATTTCTGTCAATTCCAAGTAAAACTCCAAAGAATAAATGCAGGAGTTACTTTTATTAATATTACATGTTAAAAAAAGTAAATATGAAAAAAAATACTGTACATTTAAGATTACTTTGTGTTAAATTTCCTTAAAATCTGCTCTTAAACTTCCTCCATAAAAGGGAGGTGAATAAGCTACTGTCAAATTCTACTCAAAAAGTACTTAGGTATTCCATCTAAGAGCCTTCAGCAACTTCGTACGAGTATTTGGCACAATGCCGAACATGAGGAAGTGGTAAACAGTAATTAACAATTACAGTTTTGCCATTCCACACATTAGTTGCTTGTTGTATTAACGTTGACTAACTTCTGCAAACTGTCATATCAAAAACTGTTTGCCCAACAGAAGTCACAAGGCCAACTGTCGATCCAGGTAGAAGGTTTCAATTCAAAACATAAATTTAAGTGTGGCACTATAAACCACAAATTATTGTAACTGCACTCAGAACCTCTATCAATTTACAGACAGTACATAAAAAATTTCGCTCCACATTTAAAATTACATGAATGTGTAAACAAGACAGCAGATGCAGTAGCTCAGTTGATGTAGTGAGAAGTATATGAAAAGGATGACCAAGGTATCACAGTTCCATTGCTGGCGGGGACAAAACGTTATAAAATTCCCAAAAATAAACCATCTGTAATAGGTCTGGGGTCCATTCAACCTTCTTTTCAATGGGTAGCATGGACTCCTTCCCAGAGTTAGAGAGGCATGGGTGTGAAGCTGACCACTCACCTCCATCTAATGCCAAGTTAAGAATGCATGAATCTATGCCTCCATTCCCTGTGTGTGCCCTCATGGCACGCACAGGGATAACTTTTTTTATCTTCATCTTCCACTACTTAGATCCTGAGATTATGAAGATAATTTAAGACATTTTTAACATGTCACAGAAATATAAATATGGAAACTTCAGAAAAAAATGCTCCTAACCAAATCTCAAAACATAAGATCTTGAATTAAAGAAAAATTATTTAATATAAATTTTAATTTATCCTAATAATTTATATCCTGAACTAAAAACAAATTCTACATAATTTTCATAAGTTTGAATGTTGTCCCTCCACATGTAAATCACACAAAATTCAATATATCCAAAATGGTTAGCATGTTCTTAGAATGTCCTGAAGAAGAAAGTAAAGTTCACGAGCATCTCAGCATTGCATGCTTATTCAAACTTTCATTGTGCTTGCATTGGTCGTAGTATAAGAAACCCAAAGAATCACTATATACATTGAATACATGTATATGCCCCTGAAAATATAATAGTATATACAGAGCCTGAAAAATTACAAAATATTTAAACCACAACCCACATATTACAATGTCTAAGTACTATCATACTTAAAAACGTGGGCTCACTTCAACTGCTATGAAGTATATGTCATATCATACGTGTTTGAAGTTATACAATTTAATTTAAATTTTAAAATGTGGGCTCATTTTAACTGCTGTCGAATATATGTCATATCATGTATGTCAGAATTTAAATGGTAGCCTTAGAAAATTATGAAGAATGTAGAGTTCAAAAAGATGCCTGTCACTAACAGTAGAGGCAATCGTGACTCAAATATCAACTTCTGTATGACTATTTTTGGTAAGAAGGAAATAACAGCTCAAAAATCTAATTTTTATTTTTATTTCACTTTATATGTAGGGTGTAACATTCATACCCTAATTGTATGTTCTATTATCTCACTTTCTTTCTCATTTAAGATACATTCAAACATTTCCATAAATATTGATGAATACAGAGAATTACGACTTTCTTTTAGTATTAAGAATGTATTATACCTACATTATCTTCTTTGTCAATCTGCTCTTAACGAACAGTGGTAAAACAGTGTTTCTCAAAGTTTTGATGCTAATACTGTCACTGAATATTTCTGAAAGTTTGCTAAGTTACTGTTCAAAGATTGTGTTTTGCCAAAGGTGCTAAAATTTAATGATTTACAAGTACTACAAACAATGTGTGCTGCTACCATAACTGTTCTGTGCAAAACCATTCCAGCACTGTATTGTCCATTACCCATTATACTTTACATACCTATGACAAATGTGGTCCCAATCAGTCAATTATTTCTATTAGTAAACTTTTGTAACACCTGTACTTGATGCATGTAGTTTTAATGGGAAAATTTGAAGAGCCTGTACATGGTAGAAAAGCTAACTCACAACCACAATGACTGAATTATGCTGCTTTTGATGTACATGAGTTTGAAGTCCCTGAAGAGCTAATTAAAATTACTAATAAGGGAAGTTTATGTTCTGAAGAAACTGTGAACATAGTGATTAATACTGATTTTTACAATGAATAACAGACTAAACTTAATTATTTTAATCATTATCATCTTTTATCAGTTTTATGGCAATCCAAACATTTTAGTCTGATTCTAATGTCACCATGTACCATAACCTGATACTTTCAAACATTCAATTACTTCAGTTCCTGTATTAATTGGCCTATCCAGTAAATATCCTTTCTTCAAAATGACAAACTGAGTAATGTATTAATATCAAATGTTGGTCACAAAAGCTATAACTCTTCATCTATGATATCTTTGAGCTTGCCTTACTGTTTCCTTCAATGACTGAAATGAAACAAAGTTCATGTAACTGGTATTCTTCACATCAGCTACAGAACATAACCTTTCACTGTCATAATTAATATACCTTGAAGCTCATGCAATCATTGTGAGTTATGTTCCTAGTTTTGGAGCTCTGAAGAAACCCAAGAGTGTACAATAGTTCAATGTACTCTAAGCAGCTGATTAATCAGACCAGTCTTAAAAAGACAACAGATATAACCGACTTCTTCTAGTGCCAAGTAGAGAGCAGTCTTTCTGTGTTTTCATTGTATATAATGGCAGAAAAGTGATGGCACTGTGTACAGATAATTCTACAAAATATATTATAGTTAAATGTTTATTTTTGGAATATCTAATGTTTAAAAACATATGTAATATATATATATATAACAGAATTATGTAAGGAGAGGTTTTGAAAAGTGCTTCCGTGTCAAAAACAATAAAAATACATGTATATTGTATGAATGCATTATTTCATTAATTTAATGGGATTTCAAAATTCCCTGCCAATTGTTCATAAAATAATCTCCCTCCCATCATGACAGTTTTCTTATTATGACAATATAACTATATCAGCACTCGCCTGCTCTTGGAACAATCTTGGATTTATCCCTTTATCCCACAACCATGCCATAAAACCCCCCATCAGTGCTTTGCAAAAACCCATTATGCATTCTACCAATCAACACTTTCTCTTTGTCTCATCATAACAACAATAGAATTTCCTTCTATCACCTTTAGGCCAAAGCAGCCTGGAGTAGGAATATAATAAAAGACAAGGACCTCTACACCCTTGAAGATGAAGGCACTGTTCCTCTGAATTGTTGGTAACTGGTCACCCAGTGACATGGTGTCATATCCCAGAAGAACGGATGCCTCACATAAAGGAATTGTTGTCAAAAGTTGTCAGACAAACAAACTGCTAAAGATGAATTCACACAGATACAATTGCTATTTTATCTGAAAATATCAAACTCCTTGAAATCAGTAAGAAGAACACCCCCCTACCTGATGAACTTTCTTACATAGAGTAATTTCAATTCATTCAGAAAGAAGTCTTTCTATGCATATCAGTCAGTATCAAAAGACTATGTGCAGTTATCAAGTTGTACTGAAGAGAAACAAGGCACTCCAAGCAGAGCTCATAACACTTAGAAATTTCTAGTTTGTGACAACTCTCTACCAAACTACATGGCACCATATTCCACAATAAGTCCATATGCCAGGCTATAAAGCAGCATACCCTAAACAATTTATAATCTTCATATTCTCTGCCACAAACACCTAAAATCTTGCATGGAACCTAAAGCCTACTTTGCACAGGCATCTAGTAATACAGCTATTATTATTATTATTATTATACGATATGTATGTCTCCTGTCACAGGCATTTCTTCCTGGTACTTCTCTTGAACCAGCGGTGATCCCCACCGCTCAGGCTTCAAGCTTCACATTGCAGTACT
>Ga0123354_10003711_pt1 | contig 21231 bp, 12 predicted proteins | sample TergutLab28metaG_2_FD_97872 | JGI IMG/M metagenome (GOLD analysis project Ga0123354, IMG submission 97872) | Labiotermes labralis P4 segment gut microbial communities from Petit-Saut dam, French Guiana - Lab288 P4 | ecosystem: Host-associated > Arthropoda: Insects > Digestive system > Gut ... | reverse complement strand
CCGCAATGTCAGCGACCAAGCTTCACACCCATACAAAACAACAGGCAAAATTATAGTTCTATATATCTTGATCTTTAAATTTTTGGATAGCAACCTGGAAGACAAAAGGTTCTGCACCGAATGTGTAGTGGGTCGCTGTCACCACGGCATGGCGCGTCCTCAGGTTGCGGATAGAGGAACGGTCTCTGATAAGGAGGGTAGCTGCGAATAAATTGAATAAGCAGCCGCGGACAGCCGACGAGGGGTGGTCCTCCAGCTTGGGGTTGGGCGAGGTGCTAACAACCCCTCCCTGTAAAAAACTTATGTTACGAAACATTCAGATGCGGGATGCTTGCTCTGGAGTCAAAACAATCCGGAGGTAAACTACTCCCCCACTCGGATCTCCGGCGGGGAGTGTTTCTACGGCGGTGCTGCTACGTAACAGAAATATTCACACGTCAGTACCGACTGCACCCTGCTGTCCACATGAAGGAAACCTACGTAAATATGGATTTGCTCTTGAAAGCTATAAGTTACTCAAGTTATGGATGGAACATATGCGAGTCTGGCTACGCAAGGGTTTGCTGTTTTCTTTGTGAATGGGACATTCGAGCAATAGACAAAGGTTACGAAATTAAGGATTGGCCCACGCGAGAAAACTCATTTCTAGGGGAAAGGTTTGTCAGAAATCAATTGTTAGTTGACAACGATAAGCTTTTTTTTTTAGTGTCACTACATATTAAATTGGGGTTCATGAAAAACTTCGTTAAAGCTGTGGACAAACATGGTCATTGTTCTGAGTATTTGAGAGAAAAATTTCTGAAAACCAGTGATGGTAAAGTGAAAGAGGGCATCTTTAGTGGACAGCAAATTCATTAAATCTTTAATGATGATCTGTTGGGACACCTATTGACGGATACTGAGAAATCTGCATGGCTAACGTTTATCTGAATTTTCTAGGAAACGTAAAAGCCGAAAACTACAAGGAACTTGTTGAGGACTTGTTAAAAGCAAATCAGGCTGTGAGGTGAAATATGTCATTCAAGATTCATTTTTTACATTCCCACTTGAACTTCTTCCCTCCGAACCGGGGCGCAGTGAGCGACGGATGTGGCGAAAGATTCCACCAGGGTATTTCCACCATGGGGAAGATTTGCAGGAAAGTCATCACGGAACATGTTAGCTGACTGTTTTTGGAACCTTACTGAAGAGGTGTCTATTGTCAGTTGCAAACGAATAAGTTCCGGAAAGAAGTTTTGTAGATGAGTAAAATAAAACATTTATTTTCACATTTTGTTGTGTCAATACATGAAGTTACTTTCATACAGCTCTCTTACTGCTATTTTTTAATTTCTTGTGGTCATTTCAATATGAAAAGGCGATTTTAATAATTGGACCCAGTTACACAATTGTAGGTTCTAGTAACATATAGCGAAAGCCGTTGAAAATGCCAAATAAAAAAACACGACCTGAAGTTCCAGGAAAACGCTAAGTGATTGCGTGTTTTCTTTTTCGGTTTTGAATTCAGCGCGGCCAAATGATAAAAATCCACCTATTTTTCATCCAGGGGCAAAACAAAAATTTTAAATTTGTTCTTCAGTGTAATGACACTACCGAAAATACAAAAAGAAGTATGCAACATTCTCGAACCTTGGGCCTCGGCCCCCTTTCCATACCCCAGTTCCGGCTTTCTCCTCGTCTCGTCGGCTATGGTGCTGTCAAGGTTTATTGTGAACCTGGCAGCTAGATGCAGGTGAATGGTCAGCTGCTTTGGTGCTGGAGTAAGCTCTCTTTATACCCTTTGAGGGGCATCGGGTGCTGGAGTGATGATCTGGGCATGGGGGCGAAAACTCCTGCTCATTCCACGAATTGAGTACTTCTCGTCCAATCCGTAATCATTTATGACACTACGCTCACAGTTCAGAACAGAAAATTTAAAGAAAATATATCTTTGACATCCCCAATTGTTGATCCTAAGTCCAGATAAGTAAATGTTTTCCCCATCCGTAATGAACGTGAAGTTACGGTTTTGGAGATAGTCTATCATCAATCAGGGAACATTATACGAATAAGGATAGAGAAATGACTCAATTTTTGGCATAAAATGCATTCTAGGCAATAAATAAAAAGAGACAGCACCTCTACAGAAACCTCTGCTTGAATCCCAGACGAGAAACCGTTTGTAAAGATAGTAAGGTATGAAATATTGGGAGACAGTCGACTTGCCAAATAGAAGTGTGGAGTTTAGAGCTCAAGGGTTTGCAGAGACAGATATTTCACGGAGTAGAGCTTATACGGATTCTCTCTCAACATATCCTTTAACCCAAAGAAATATATTCTGCAAGTTAAATTCTCTTCGGTGTATTATTGGACCAATTTTCCCGGACTAAGTCTTGAAGGTAATGTAGGATTTTTTATTATCAGAAAGAACAGTCGTCGCTGTAGTGTAATATATGTGGGCTGGTAAGGTTGGACTTTGGGTTTTTTTAGGAACACTAAATCAGTGGCAATACGGCAGGAACTTAATATACATCTATATGTACACTGAAGGAGATTGATGGTGTGCCAGTGTTGGTAATGTTGGTAGCACTGTAATAATTTATGTCATCTCTGATAGTATGAACTTCTAAACTTGATGAGGAAATTATTAGGCTTTATCAAGCTGCAGTTGTATCGGATTGTGAAGTTACCTGAACTTTCCAGAGACAATTCTCAGATTTTTTTTACAATTATTGGACGAATCAAAACTCTTGCTGTATCAAATTACTCATTAAGAAAGTTTTAAAACTGGATATTGTTTCCTTTATGGAATGTACTGTGGCTGAAAAATCACCGAGATTAACATCACTTTTTCAAACGATGTTCAAAATATTGCTCATGTTGTTGGACTGCCTATTGCACTGTAGTCACTTCACTGGCTATCTCCCTTTCCGGTAATCAGTAAACTCGTAAATCTATTCAGATTATAAACAAGGAATGTGCTTCTTGCATTTAATTGGGCATGTACTGTAACAACACTCTAGCCTTCTATTAGGACAATATCCGTCTGAACGTGGCTCTAAACCAGTTATGCTGATTTATATTCTCGTGATGAATGTCGCCATGTCTTAGCTAAAGATCTATACCGCTTTAAAATATTCAGAGTTAGACATTTAGAGTACTTCCGAATCCTGACTAGCTACCTATTGGCACTTTTTACCCTTTGGAACCAGAAGGTTCTTCGTCACTTCATGTTTTAGTGCATGGTTTGTTAAAGATGTAGAACATGTAACGAATCCAAGCGCTTTCTTTCCTGGAGCTTTCTATATAAGAGCGCGTTTGGAATTTGTATTACGTTCTGTACAATGATGAGTAACTAGTTATTTGACGTAATGACATTCATTTATGAACTCCGAAACTAAGACGCCACGCAATGAAGTATTGAATTATCAAGTATTTTTTTGTCTGAGCTGGTGGCAGTCCGAATGAAACTTAACACTTTCTTTCTTACATGTGAAATATCTCTTTAAGCGAAAAATCTCCAGTACTTCTCTCATCTGGTTTTGGTTTTGTTAGTGTAACCGAAGTCAAAATGAAGTATGCAGTTTTCTGCCTACGTTCGTGCTGACAATTCGAAGATTCTCTTCGACTAAAAGTTATAAGTTACCAAATAACAATGGAAGTAATGCAGTGACTTCATTTTCTAAATTAAAACGAACTCGGAAATATTTAAGACAAAATGTCACTAGTAATTAATTTTTTCAAAAATTTTAGAGCGTTACTCGCATGCTTCCCTTCATTGTGCGCTAATTATGAAAACGAAGTCTAAGTTACTTTCTTGTTATAGCATTTTCTTACCTTAGTAGCAATTTGTATGTGACTTCAAAAACGTGGGCTCAGATTACCACATTATTAATTGTATGTACATACAACTTACAGAACATGAGCATGCTCAAACCTGGTGTTCTATAGCTGCGAGTTGAAGCTTTGTCATTTTGGATTTCCATACCAGCGGGCCCTGCAATACTGACGTCGAGTGCTGTGTGCTTACATTGTACTAAGGCATCGGGGTTTAACAGCGTGCATTGTTCGCAAGTTACTGTTCTGCAGTTTGTTTTGTCCGGGCTGATGCTGATTCAGTATAATCTTCAAACGAATTTTCGCGCTAAAGATAGAGGCAAAACGTTCCTATGAGATGTCTGTATAAGGCCATTATTCCACACGTGCAAATACCTACAATACCTTAACTTAGTTATAATTTTTTGGGCGCACGTAAAAGCTGCTTAATTGAGAAACAAAGAATAATTCAGTTCATCAAATCAGTATTTGATAATGATTTTTGCAAAATAAAAAAAATTTGAATTGACTACCTAATTGCATGGCGCAGTCTTTGCAAAGCTGTTAGGTCATGAGAAAGGCAAAATATTTCCCACGTTTTATGAAAACCAAACTGTCATTACCTTGTTCACAAGAGCTCGCTACACCTCCCTATTCCGAGACTCAAGAATGTAGACCACGTCATTCGATCATATATCTTTAAGATGTATTTTCCTATTATCTTCCCGTCTACACCTAGGTCTTTCAAGTGGGTTCTTTGCTTCAGAATTCCCCACCGAAATCTTGTATATGTTTCAGTTTTTCTCCAAAAGTTTCACATTCTTTGTGCAACTCATCCTTCTCTATTTCGTAATCGGAGTTTTCTTTTTCGTTTTGTGACACCTTTTTTTTTTTTTTTTTTCTGTTTGTTTTTCTTTGCACTCCCCTCCCCCCCTCACCCGGTGACCATCCCTTTTCGGCTTCCCGCGAATGCTTATTCAGTATATTCTCAGCTACCTTCAATATCTGGAGGCCGTCTCCTCCTTCCTAAAACTGAGGACACCCAATGCCGTGGCGAAATTTGAAGAGCGAGCAGTCATACGTAGTTGTGTGGGTGTGGTAGATGGTAATTGGTAATGTAATTGACTGGTCAGGATTGCTACCGGCATTTCAATTTCTGCAGTCTCCTGCATGAAACCAGCGAAACAACTCGCTGTGTAACACGTTTGATTTCGCCGTGGCGTATTGGTCAGATCAAAAAAAAATACGTTTCTTGTCAATTTAGGCTCTTCACTACTTTTAAGGGTAACTAATCGACAGTGGTGGAAAACCCAGTGCGAAGGGTAATTCCTTACGTATCTTGTTCCTTGACTTTCTTCATTCCTGCCATAGCTTTATCTCGTTCATGCCGTTGTACACTAAAACAGTGGCTTGAGTTTCATCTCCCAATCTTGACAGCGTCACACGATAATTGCATTATAACGTAATTTTATCACTGACGTTGAGTAGGCCTGTTCCGGGGGCGGTATTTTCCATGAGTGATTGTGAGCGTTTCGTGACTGGTGAAACAAATGATATCGGAATATTGAGATGTGGACGGGAACCAAAGTGAAAATATTGATAAGCTGTGCCTCCTACATGTGCAATTACTAGAGCATGGGTGTCACAATGTCCACCAAGCTTACCAAATTTTTATCTCAAAACCGCTCTCAATATTAGTGGTCTCATTTTATCAGTGATGTTACCTCTGTATGCCATTAAGCTATGATGAAGAATGGAGTTTTTATAGGTGTTTCTGCCTCTGTGGTGTACACTGCATTAGTTAGGCTACTGTAGTTATTTTTTAATTTCTTTTGATATTCCCACAAACGTGTTATTCATAAATATCTTCGAAAACTGCATATTTCATAGTATAAAATATTCGGGCGTGGTGTTAGTGCATTTTAACGATAATTCAAATATAGTTTTAATTTGTAATTTTTGTGTTGCGAAATTAGGTATATGAACGTAGGACACGCGTACCGGAATTTTGAAACCAGTGTGACATCAATGTGGAACATATTTTCAAGAGGGATGCCTCTTGAACGACGATATGATTGGAAATAGGAAGTGTGTGGTTTTTGTAGAAGTAAACGATACGTTTGAGACACCCTATTCGATCTCTTTTTTTTAAGTCTTTCGTTATAAGAAAATGTAATTAACACGTTAAAGACACTGAATAAAATGAACGGTTATTTCTAAATTATTGCAGCAGTCTCATGTAAAGTGTATTTACGATGCATGTTACCAGTATCAACTTGTATACTAATTTTGCCTGTATTTAATATAGATAATTGTAATACTGATTTGTTAAGTATTTCTGTTTCCAGAAATTTAACATATTCAGCCTAAAATCAGTGTTTATTTCTTAAACAAAACCATCTACATGTTTCGGCTAATATGTAGCCGTAGACATCATGAGGCTGATTGTAGCGATCAGCCTTATAATGGACATATATTATCCGAAACATGTAGCTGGTTTCGTTTAATAAGTAAACGTTTTGTTTAGACTGAGTATCTTACATTTCTCTTTACAGAAGTAAAAAATCGCCTTAAGATTATGTATTTCTATACATCATGTTTCTAAAACCTGTTATTCTTCATATCTCTGCTCTAAGGTATGTTGGATCTGTGTACTGTACTGGATTTTTTTTTTTAAATCCAAAGGTAACACAAGAATAGAAGAAATGTGTGTCTTGTTATAATGGACATACACAGGCATATTTTAACATTTATGCAGTTGCAATACAAATAAAATTTACAAAAGAATTAAAACTCTGAATATTTACTTCCCTGACTGTCGTTAATATAATGGCAAAAATCAAAGATCTCCATAAAAAAAATAACGGTTCAAGAGAAGTAATTGTACGGAGTGCTGGAGGTTGAACGGTAATGTCGTTATTTTAGTTTGGCGTGGACATTTTCTGGTGTGTGTATTTTTGTGTGCCTGCGCTGTTGGTGTCAGTGAAAATGCGGTTCTTTATTTCGACATTTTGCGCTTTCTTGCGAAGTGCTTTAGTCTTAAATCGCAATTCACCATATCATGAGAATTTGGTACGGCAAGTTTAAATATGAAAGTTGACGATATAAGCAAAGTTTTTCAATTTCGCTATCAGTTCGCAGATAATGTCCCGTACTTTTCCTTATTTCCGGTTGAAGAACAGAGATCGAGTATATTAAATTATAAGAACATATCTGAAAGACGGCGGTTTTTGTTTCAGCAAAAAGGGAAAATTCCTAGTTTCTGTAAATGTCATTGAGTGCTCCTCTAGAGTGTTATGGTTCATTCCTAGTGGCAGTAATTTCCTTTGACCTCCTTTAATTTTCGCATGAAAGACTCTTATTGTCCTCTCCACATCAATTTATGATCGAAGTCTAACGTTGCCCGCAGGTATGTCTCTTTCGTCAGAATCGTTTAATGATCCGTAAGGTTTCAATAACACCTCAAATTTTGTGAAATATCCATTTCTTCATTTATAACTTGAATCTGTGGTTTATGTCTTTCCTTTTTTTACCTGTGGTTTTTAGGTGCGTTCGTAACATTGCGAATAGCGACTGTTAGCTTCGTCATGTCTGTCTGTCATCCGTCCGTCCACATGAAACAACTCGGCTCCCACTGGAGGGATTTTCGTGAAATTTGACATTTGAATATTTTTCGAAAAATGTGCCTAGAAAACTCAAGTTTCGTTAAATGTGACTAGAATAACGTGTACATTTATGATAATATGTCACTGAATTCTTTTTAGAATGAGGAAAGTGTTCAGACAAAAGTAGTAAATAATATCGAAACACACATTTTGTGTTCAGTAACTTTTTTTCCCGAAAACCTTGCCGTTTTTTGAGATAATGTGGAAAAATATGGTAGACATGCCACAGGTGACAATATAATGCGGCGCATGCTCTTCCCATGCTGAATAACTAAGGCTACACACACAGACTCTTAATTTATAATACTTATTGCTTTTCCGCGGCAACAGTGGTTACGCGAACGCGCCTTAATCTTGCGGTATATGTACATTGCCTATCTTGTTAAAATATCGTTTTTAAAGATCCGTTTTTTCATGCTAGTTGGTGCATTATGAGTGATTTTGTAAGTCTAAACGTTATTCGTTCACAGAGAAGTGTAATCATTCTGTGTCCAACAGGCGACGCTAATCGTTAGGACGGCCTATATATTTTGAAGACTTATAAGAGAGCGTCTATCTCTGTCTCTGCATTAATTGCCAGACGTCGTCGAAATGTACATACTTTTACCTGTAAGAAACTTAGTAGACTGTTAGTAACGCCTCTCCCCTTAATTAATTTATGCAGCACCTGCTGCAAGATTGATACGGTACATCAGTCGCTCAGCTGCATTCTGTTCGTATTGTGACTTTATTGTTGGAGCTTCCTTAGTCATGTGCCCTTATCTTCCATTTATCTTTTCGTTGAAGAAGTGTTGTTTTTAAGAAAAAGCTTACAGTAATACACTCTCGATTATACGTGTGCGGATTGTCGGGTTTGCGGATTATCCGTGCGCGATCGTAAGTTACGAATGACTAATGATGAAGGTGGGGAATAAAGTGATTTAGTGCCGAGTGCTCGAAGAACGTCCTGAACAGAAATACAAAATCTCTGGCTGTTTCCGTAAACCATAACTGTAAGCAATGTACGTATTATGTATATAATAAATCATAATTTTATTTTTTGATCGTGACTGACTGAATAAAGTGTATGTTCCGAATTATCCTTGTATCTCAATTATACTTCCAACCCCCTCCTGCGCGTTACCCCAGATAATGGAGAGTAAACTGTAATAGGTTCTTTGAGGTAGTTGTGCCATTCCTGCATGTCAGTTGTTACCTCCATTCTGTTTTTTTACTGCAGCCGCTACAGTATGCTTAGCATCGTCTTGATTTCCGTACATGGGCCATAAACGGTTTTGTTCCTCCGCAAGTTTAGGAGCCACAAAGCCACACCACTTTTACATTTCCGTCTCTGAACAAAAAATATAGACGTTTACAAAATTATCCACAGTGTATGAAAAGAACACTTTCATATATCTCTTTAAAACCTAAGGACATGGAAACTAGATATAACGAAATTGCGTAAATTAGAATATCTGCTTGCAGTCTCTGAATTTCAAAGGCACCTTATTGCTGTCTGTCGTAACATCCTTCTATGTCTGTAACATTGTCATCTAGATCCTCCAGACTGAAATTAACGGAACTTTTTAGGCGCGTTCGCAAAATTGCGAAAAGCGACTATTAGCTTCGTAATGTCTGTCCGTTTGACCGCATGTAACGCCTCGGCACCCACTGGACGAATTTTCATGAAATTTGATATTTCAGTATTTTTCTAAAATCATTAGAGAAAATTCAGGTTTCATTAAAATCGGACAAGAATACCAATATACATTTTTGATTATAATCTGGCTCCTCAAGAATGAGAATGTTTCAGAGAAAAGTTGTAGAGAAAATAAAAACACACATTTTGTGCTCAGTAACTTTTTTTTCTCCTTTCGAAAATCGTTCTTTTTATGAGATAATGTGTAAAAATATTGTAGAGCAGGGCAGGCCACGGATGACAATATGGCGCTTGCGTATTGCATGCGAAATACCTAAGATTACAAATACACACCGTCATAATCTGCAATACTCTTTGCTTTTACCCTGCAATAATCGTTGCACGTAGGCGCCTCAATGTTATGTTATATGTACATTGTCTGTCTTGCTGAAATTGGCTGTGGTTCCTTTTTAGTGTATTTCTGATTTTGGCTTAAACACAAATTCTTTAGTGTATTTCTGGTTTGGGCTGAAACATAAATTATGTAAAGAAAAAAAGAAGCGCTTTTATCGAAAGTCAGATGATCCTCTTGAAGTAAAACTGAGCCAACCATGTATATGTTCATTTCACGTCAGCTTTATTTTGGACAGAAACAAAACAAAGACGTCTGATAATGCTGTGGAAAATGAGGCAAATTTCAAATGTTTTAGAACTATACTAAGAATCTTAACCTTTTGGCGCCGGAATTATTTTTTTAATTTTAGCACACCCTGTATATAAAATGTGAATAATATAGGAACCAAATACGTTAGAATTATGAAACAAACTGCATTTTGAAGAGAAAAAGACGGAGAGTATGTACCGTGTTTAAAATATTCAGTACCTATATTTGTTGAATAAATATATAAAATGCAAATTTAGAGGTTAGCGGTGCGGTACGACCACTATAGATGACATTAGACGTCAAAAGGTTAATCGCATTCAGAAAGAAATTGAGAGCAGGTTAAATTCGTGGAATGTTGATTTGGTCCAAAATCCTTTGTATTTTTTACTGTTTGTCTAGGAACAGTAAGATAAAAATATACAGATGGATTATTTGCTTATTGTTTCTTGTGGGTGCGAACCATGGCTTCTCGTACTGAAAGAAGAACACAGGCTACGTTTCTTGGAGAATATGATGCTGGTTGAGATATTATAACTGTTAGCGCTTACGACCTGATACACCGTACTTACCGTAAAAATCGGGGACATTACTTTTCGCGAGCATAAGTCACGAATATTTGAGGCATCTGACACATTTTCTAGGTAACCTAAGTACTTATACCGTCAGTAGTAATATCAGGCGGAAAATAGTGGCTGTCTGGAAGCAGGTTAATTTTATAAGAAGAAGGAATTTTGTTAATTGAACATCTTTCTAAAAATTACAAGTCTGTTGTGCGTTTAAAATGTGGAAATATGTTCTGAACAGCAAACGGTAGGCCGTAGTAATCGTACCTGATTCATAAAATCTGTGGACTTAGAGCACTCCATATGATTCTGTAAATAAATAATAGTAGCAATAGAATTTATTATTATTATTATTATTAATATATTTTTTTTGTTATTAAGGTGCAGCCCAGTAACTAAAAACTATTTACAAAAACACATATTTTGAGGAACATGGTGACTTAGCACTGTGCCTTGTTATATTTCTCATAAATGTATTACCTAATACCGTGTAAATGCTGGAATTAAACGTAATAAAGGTATACAATTCTTAAAAAATAACAATTTGCTCTTATACTTTACTTGAGTCGAAATTTTTAGCTCTTTTGTGTTTGTTTTATCGGTTATGGTTACTTCACCAGCTGTTTACTTATGTGACGTGAGCTGCTCGACAGTGATTATTAATATCTGCCATCATATCTTCCACTTTAAATTACTTCCTGTTATATATTAGCCCTTCGGCTTACATGGGGCGGTCTGTGAGTAGACTCATTTTATTAAAGGAAGTGTTAAGATAGAAGTCTTGAAATTTATAACTCTGAATATTTAACTAAGAACAATTTCTCGAAAGATTAATGCTGAACTAACTTGTCATTTTGGACTGGCATGAGTAATAGAGCTTTCGGTTAAAATTAATCTGCAGTCTTCCCGTTAAGAAGAAGGATAATTGGGTTATGAACAGCCGTGATCAGAATTGTTTCCTTTAATCAGAGTTCTTATGGTACCAGCCATACATTTCAGCCTACAGATAGTTCGTGGATAGGCGTTTTTTGGTTGGTTAGGTCTGTTATGCAAAACACGTGCAAAATGTGGCAGTAATATTCGAGTGACGATGTTTGCAAGTCTGTGTTTTTCTGCCCTTGCCGTCTATTCATTTATACCCCCCCCCCCCCAAGTAAAACAGACTGATAACAGAACTTGACATTTCAGACCAATACCACAACATTGTTACGATTTTCAGTAACCTCAATATACCTGACACACTCAACCTGACTCCGTAAGATCCTTGTCAGTACAATCTTCCTAACTACTTATGATTTATGATTGTATTATGTACCATCTCGATGTGCCATTTTTTTGTGGCCTTCGTTTGAGGTGCATGCCCACTGCTTCATTTGTTGTCCTGGAAGCATCCAAAATTGCGTAGCCCCGTCGACCATTGGTTTAGGATTATCAGTCATACTCTAAACATTGAAGCTGGATAACTATCCATTGTGTTCTTCCCGCCACGGCCTATTGAATTCATATACCCGTGACATCAAGTTTAATGCTATAATTGCATTACTGTTTTAGGCTTCGAAACTGCAAATACACTGAAGTATTCCCTTTAGATTTTCTTTCCATTTCTTGTTTGCTCACTCCTGTGGTACGAACCCATTTCATACTAGCAACTTTACTGATCTTAATTTAGGCAAATTGATGACAAATAAGAAAATGCTCTCTTCATACTCATGCTTCATGACCTCTATGTAAATAGCGTTACATGTTCAAGAAAAAATGCTGTACGCAGAGGTGCGATAGTGACATACATCACACCTCCAATCTCACGTAGGATTTGCCTTCATTTATATTCAGTGCATGTCTGTTCCGCGATACTCGACCCCACTCTTACTTCTTTTCGTATGGATGAAGTCCTAAAAAGGTTATGTATTACATAATATATTAGACTCGCGAAAAGAATTTGCAGCAGCTGTGTCAAAGTTATTTACATGTGACTCGCGGACATCAAGTAGGTTGCACTGTTACTCCAACGGGGCCGAAATGATACCCGAAGAGCCCAGAGAATTTATACAATTTAGCAGCAAGTCTTGCGCACCCAGCCAGCGCTTTGTTTCTTATGTAATTCCCCATTATCTTTACTGCGATAAATAAAATGTTAGTTCAGGTACCCTCTGAGTTTGTACAGTTTTTATCACTATTTCTATTCTCAACTAATGGGGTCTACAAGAACAAGTGTTGTTCGTGGGGGAGACGTCCATTAATTTTTTTATTAAGTTAATCTGGGTCATCATACTTATGAAGTTTGCGAACCTCTGAGCTGTGGGTTGTGTTGGAGGTGAAGAAAGATCGCACGTACGTAATGGATCGACAGTGACCGTGAGTCGTGCATGACGTGAATATGGGAAACCTGGCTGATGTGAGTTACCCAGTGTCGTGGGTTGCCACATAATGTGTGCTGGTCGGCAACTGTACTGTCCCTCTCTCGTGGTTCTGGCTGGCCACTTTCCTTCCAAATATAACTCAGCCACAACCCCTTCCTAATTACTTCAGTGTAAATTTGTATCTAATTTCATATTACATGTATTCTGTACTCTAGCTGTAATTATGTACTAAATATTGTGTCTGATTCATCAACCCTGAAGAAGTAGGCTGCATGTGTTATAGCAGAAAGCATTCATTCTTATAATAAAACCAACAAGATGCACTAATATCTCAGGTTTATTTTTGAAATAAAACTCTACATGTTTCGGACAGTTCCTCTGTCCATCAACAGGAGTTTTTCACTGTACACACAGCAATGGTATATGCCACACAGGTTTGCTGACAGCTTGCGAGCAGGATCAGGACGTTTCGTCCTGATTGTGCTCTCAAGCTCTCAGCAAACCTGTGTGGCATATACCATTGCTGTGTGTACAGTGAAAAACTCCTGTTGATGGACAGAGGAACTGTCCGAAACATGTAGAGTTTTATTTCAAAAATAAATTTGAGAAATTAGTGCATCTAGTTGGATTTATTATAAGAATTTTTCACGATGCACGGTCACCTGATCGTCAAAGAAAGCATCCAGTTTTATTTTTCCTGGAAGCAATATTTACGATTTCCTGCATAATATGATGGTAACAAAGTTATATTTAGTACGGTCTGCCGAATCGAAGTCGTAGGACAACGACTATACCTTTTCTGTTCCCTGCTCCAAAGACACTTCACCGATTCAATCGAACTTCTGTGCCTGATCGGTTAGAAACTTGGCGTCGTAAAACGAATGAAACAGTGTCAGATCTCCGCCCAGGCACAGGCTATCCTGCCGGGAAGGGTGGGGGGGGGGGTGCTATCCTTTGTCCTTCTAGCTAAATACTAGGAAAGGGACACAAATTAGGTTACTGAGGCTTCCATATAATTTCTAATTCATTGCTAACTGATTATCCAGCTGTTTGATGTTATGTAATCTGAGAAATTGAAAGCGGAGATAGACATTATTAGGCCGATAAACTCAGATGGGTTGAGTTGGGCTAGACATATCTCTCACTGAGGGGTCACAGCTAAATAACGTGTTTTACTGCACTATTTAAAGATAAAGTAGGTTGTTACATCGCGCAGTGAGAACTTCTCTGCTTTGAATTGATATAAATTTGTTTATTATCCTTGCTAAGTAAAATGTTATGCAGACATTCCAACATTCTTGCTGTACGTTTCAGTTTATTGACCTGTATGCCTGTTGCTGCAGACCTGCAAGACAACTCTTGTGAAGAATTTGAAAATGTGTATAAAACGTAGCTAGGGAGAGCTTTTCATGGATGCAGGATGAATAATATTGAAAGGGATATTAAAGAAGTCGCTTTTTATAGGACGGACCGAGGTGTGGGCCCAGTGATTTACCGTGGCGAGATAAGCAATAAACAGCGGGTTTTGTAGGAGGCAGCTGAGTGACTTTCAGCTTCTGAAGAATGATTGCTTCGCGGGTTCAATTAACGTATCTGTACATCCCGTGTTTCGTGCGCACTTTGTTTTTCTGGCCTAAAGATAGATTTGGTAGTGCTTCCGTAATGTTGGAAGGTTATTCTAATAGTAGCAGGCTTTACAGTTGAGAAGACAAATTTATAGAATTTTTGGCCTATATTACAGCCTGCAGTGTCATGGAAAATACTAGCCTAATAAATAGCTCTGAATGTCATTTCACAGCACCGTTGTCACAGGAGAGGCTAACAGGCTCCTCTGAGTAGCAAGATATAACTTACACCGTATAATGTAAGCATTCATTTCATTCTCCTATTGCGTTTCATACAGAACTGCTTTTACCATCTTCTTTCTTCCCATGCCTTTCTGCTGGTAATATTATTTCGTGGCTAAGATTTGTAACGTTATGTGAGAGTTCGTATTTGTTACGAAAGGGAAGACTTGCGAGAAGAAGCGAGTTAGAATGTTCCTCGGTTTGTTGATTTACTGGATATTTGAGAGAGTGCTGTACCCTGCTTTTGGGACGTAAAGTTCTATTTTGCTGTTGGCTTCCATAAAAGCAGCTAAACGCGTGAATCTTTTCTGTCTACTGGAGTAAAATAATTACTTGAGCTTTTCTTACGCGTTTCTTCTCACGTTGGTTGAGAACTTGACTTGTTCAGAAGGCTGATAAAGTTATGCCCTGACAACGAAGGCGTCATGGCTGGAGGAACAAACTTTCTGTGAAATTTGAACTTAATTTACAGGGTGATTTGTCACAGGAATGTATTACGGAAACGTTGCGAAAATTGACATGAAATAGTCCATGCTAGATATGCACATATTGATATTGCGGAGTTGTTAAGCGGGGACAAATATTATTTAGTAAAAAGTGGAATTTTTTTTACAGGTTGCTCGATTAATTTGTGTGTAAGTAAATATGAACAAATTTAAGCACAACAGCACAACACCACGACCGCGACTTAGAAATCAGCGGCGACGTTCTAAATAGGGTCGCTGAATGTAGACTCTGCGGTTACTGTTAGTATTTCTACTGTGTGGTGCTTCAGTATTTCGGAAATATTTGTAATCCATTCTGCTTATACCTATACAGTATTAACCGATGGGTATCTATAATGGAAACACAGTTCATTCTTTGTGACCACTAAGTGATTCGTTATGTAGAATGTGTGTTATTTTAATCTATAAAGGTTTTATATCTGTCTGTGATTAGCTTATGTTTTATGAACCTATTCTGAGGTGTGTCATCCCCGTTGTGTGTTGAAAGACTAATGGTGAGTTAATTTCAGTCAAAAAACACAACTATAATTGTATGCTAGTTGATGGTATTTATTAGCAAAGTAAATAACTACATGTTTCGGCCTAAAGCGGCGATCTTCAGGTTATCACAATTACAATTTTGCTCAAAGAGTGTCATATATATATATGTCTGTATTGCATATGGACATATATATGACTCTCTTTGAGCAAAATTGCACAATTACAATTTTGCTCAAAGAGAGTCATATATATGTCCATATGCAATATAGACATATATGAAACTCTTTGAGCAAAATTGTAATTGTGATAACCTGAAGATGGCCGCTTTAGGCCGAACCATGTAGTTATTTACTTTGCTAATAAATACCATCAACTAGCATACAATTATAGTTGTGTTTTTGACTGAAATTAACTCACCATTAGTTCTACGAAGCCTATATAAATTCTCTGGCGTGTCATTGGATCTCTGTTGACGACGTATTGATTTCAGTTATTTAATTTTCAAATGTTTTTAAAATTAATGGACCGGGGGTTAATTATGGGAATGTTTTTAACTAGGCCTACTGCCTGCAGAGCCAAAATGTTATTAATATTTGCTTGTATTGTAGATAACACTAACACTTCCTATTGGCATCGCTGGTATGCAAATTTCTCAAACTAATGTAACAGGCGGTTTCCGGTGTTCAAGGTTATATGTACGGTGTTCTGTAATAGCATGAATGACAATTCATTTAACGAGTGTGTGTGGAGGGATGCAGTCAGCGATGTATCCTGAGGCAGAATCCAATCACTGTAAGTAGAGGGAAGAGTGAGAAGCAAGAAAAATGTCAGTCAATGTAACCGAATTCTGACGCGTGAGAGGTTCACAAGGCCGGAGTGCAGGTAGTTTCATCCTTAGGATGTCCAAGACCGAAAATAGATTGAACTGCTGAAAAGTGCTGAAAATATATTGATTATGCATAACTGTATTTGATTTATCTTTTTAGACAGTGGATTCCTGTGTCAGTCTGTTTGGAACTGATTCCTATATAACAGGGTATATTGCGGATGGGTGCCTATTGGTTTGGCTGAGTGCCATGTCTGATTGGCTGGGTTGTAACATTCGCTTGCCCATAAAATAGCGCCCAATAAATTATTGGTCCTCATGGTCGGTCAATTTGGTAGACCCGCGTCTGGGCGGAGGGTAGCTGTAGGAACCGAGCAAGTAACAATTTATCTCCCCTCTTATAGGGTTATTTCCGGAATCCCAGGGTGTTACGACTTCCTGTGGCTTGGTTCGCGCTTCTTAGCCCCAGAAAATGCATTATGGATAACATAACAACTGCAGGCTAGAGATTTGTGCCAAGCATGACGTTTAGATGAATAAATCCCCAGCAGTTTGTAATTTCTGTAATATAATTCTCTTTAACTGACTACATTAACTGCATGGTGCAACCATTTTCGAGAAACTGGCTGCCGCTCAACTTGTCAAGCAGTCGCTCATCTTTTATATAAAAAAAAAGAACTGTTCCTCGCTGTGTACGTAAAATGTCAGCTAGTAGATCGTCTTCTCAACCAGTTGAATTTTTACAGTGCATTCACACTCTAGGGTTCTTCAGTTGCATGTGTACCAAGGTGTTTCTTCTCTTCTACTGCGCGGCAGAAGCATGAAATCACGCACATTCTGTTGAGTGTTTTTACGTTTTGCATGCGTAATATACGTCCACCTGGATCACCCTGTAAGATACACACACACACACATATATATATATATATATATATATATATATATATATATATATAAAACTATACTAATAAACTGCTGGAAATCTTAACTTTTATGTTTTTTAACTTTTAAAGTTCCTGTCTTTTTTACGCATAATTCTACTGTTGATATACGCAGCTTCGCAGCGGTATGCACTCATTTGTATAATTACTCGCAACTCTTTGATGATGGCCCAAGAGGGGCCGAAATTCAGGCAGTTACGGAATTTTCCTCTAAATGAAGTGCATTTTGTTTGTTCTTATATTTGTGATTTAATAAACAAATACTCTGTATATGTAGGGATAAGACTCCGTCAGTCACAACTGAGGTTTTTAAATTTTTACATTCTTCGTCTTACGTTAAAGAAAAGCCAAAATAAACGAATTGCAGACGCGAAAGAAAAGTTATCCTGTACACCACGTTAAAGAGTTACCACCATAGTTCAGGTATTGGCCTTACAGTACTTGTAATTGACGGTCTCTGTCCCTGTATATAGCATATCTACAGTACATCGCAACGGGGTATCCCACTTAAAGGTAATACCGGAACATGCAACGGTGTCGGTACAACACCATATTGACGTTTGAATGGAAGCATCACGATGTGCTTGTAACGCAATATAATATTAAATAGGGTACGTCAGTACAATCACTTTATTATTCAAGGTAATTATAAGGTTTTTTTACATGTTTCGACTATAGATTAGTCATCCTCAGGCCTTATAATTACCTTGAATAATAAAGTGATTGTACTGACGTACCCTATTTAATATTATACTATTCACGTTTGGTATAGAGCGAAAGTTGTGAGTCCGCACAGTATACTTACCTTCCAGCCTTACCTTACTTAACCTGCTGTTGTCAAGGTAGTCTGTACAGAATCCAAATCCCCATCACCATCAATAAACCCATATGTTTTCCATTACGAGAGATCAAGTTTCACACTTACAAAAACCAGCAGGAAAGTTACACATCTGTGTATTTTAATTTATTGGATGGATCAAAGAGGCGTAAAGGAATTGTGTTTGGTCTTCTGAGTGCACCAGAATAGACGATGAAGTGGTATAAGGTAGTGGGGGCAAAGTCCGAGTCTTCTTAACCTCGTTAGAAGAAAATTAGTTTTATCTTAATGCTGCAGCTGGCTTACCTTCGAGAAAAGAGTGTTTTGCATAGGAACTGCAGTGAATCCCGTATCCCGATGTGGATCTGTCGGCAAAGAGTGAAATGCCTGTCTTGCTGGAATTTTAAATTAGGTGTTCAGCGTCTAGTTTATTTACTGTACGTTAAGGGATTTATCTAACAGGCGTTCAGCGCGTAGTCGCTTTACTGTACATGGAAAGGGATTTATGTAATTGGCATTCAGCCCATAGTAAACTGTATTCGCTACAAGTTTACTATCCTTTCTCTTCAAGATCAGCTTTTCTGATGTTGCGATGGGCGCAAGTAGGATTTCCTTCTCTTATCGATGATGGCGCTGCAACAGATAGGAGGGCGAGATGCGTAGAACGGTCGGTTGAAACGTCGACTAGATTTCGTTACCGAGCTCTGCTGTCCCTGGAGGGAGTTCGAGAGAATTTCAAAACACTGCTTCTCGTCTAACAGTTGTCGTTCACTCTCCTGCCAACAGCAACTTCATGTACTCACCAGTTAACAGCGCTCTGCGACCTCTATATTCTTACACCAACTGTTGCAACAAATGTTTTCAAACACAACACCGCACCACCTTCGCTAGTTCATGCACCAGGGAATCCTTCTAAACATTCCCTTTATATTTCCCCTGTGTCTAGAGTCGCTGACCTAAGTCCCGAAATGTACATCCATGCATCGATTAGTATTCGAAACATTTATCCCAGTTTAGAGTGGTACGCGTACAAGAGAGTACGTGCAATGCAATACTGCACGACCACCCGACCTGGGCGTATTTTGGTTAAAACAACACAATACTGAAGTGAATGAAGGCAGAAGCCATCTCAGGTTGCTTATAAATAAGATGTGCGTAACGAAAAGACATAAATCTATGAACAGAATATTATACATGTATGGAAAGCGAGAACCTGATCCTCGGTGTGTCATTCTGGTGCACCAGCTCGTTCACACACCGCTTGTAGAAACGCAGTGGTGTAACAACGTTCAGAGTAGCAGAAAATCTAAAAGCTGCACAGTCTTTTGTACTAGTGCTACTGTTATATCGTGTGTGCACAATGGAGGTCGTGAGGTGGAGACAAAAGAAGTTCTTGTGTGTTTTAAAGATGTTGTAATGACGGCATGAGGAGAAGAGGAAGGATGTAGAAGTTTCACAAAGTCCCAGAGCGGAACAAACGAGCATTAGGATGGAAGAACGTGTGAGAGACAACTTTAGGATAAAGTGAGGCGTGTTAAGGTATGTAGGAAGCTTAGTTTTGCCTTCCGTACAGTAGAAACGCGTAGTTTATGTCGACAGAAGGGACCAGAGACTGATAGTATATTAATAATTGTCCAACGAGATGCAACACAAAGTAGGCTATTTATTATTCTGCAAGTTCACTCTACATGTTTCGGGTGTCAACAACACCCATCATCAAGAGTACACAAAACTGTAATTTCAGCCTCCGGTACTGGTCATATTTTTTGTGCAGCTGCCTCCCTCCAACGTGGCTAATCTTGGCCACGTTGGAGGGAGGTAGCTGCACAGTACCGGAGGCTGTAGTTACAGTTTTGTGTACTGTTGCTGATGGGTGTGGTTGACACCCGAAACATGTAGAGTGAACTTGCAGAATAATAAATAGACTGCTTTGTGTTGCATCTCGTTGGACAATTATTAATAGAGATCAGCGATGCACGGAACCATAAACATAAAATTGATATTATTTTCTGTTCTACAATAGTTGCCGTATTTACATTTAAGATAAATATTTTTGAAAAAAATTTGAAGTAATCCTATGATATATTACGGGCATATTTTCTTAAAGGTGATGTCACAGTGAAAACTCACACCTTTTAGAAAGTGAAATGGCTCCTGACCACACCAAGAAGAAACTGGGAGTGAAAGTTACGATCTACGCATTTTAGACAACGCGCTATGTGGAAGTGATTGGTCACTTGAATGCGTGGTAAATTCCACAAGTATATACTCGGTAAAAGATTCGGTAGGCCTGAGAGCCGCAGTGTCGAATCGATCGCTGTTGTTTTCATCTGTTTAAGACACTCGGCGCTGAACAGAAGCGTTTAGAAGCTTAAATTCGTGTCTTACCTGTCTAAGTGAATAATTTGCATGTATTTTGCAATGTAGAGTTGCCTGAATGTAATATGAATGTAAATTACTTTGTTTCAGATAGACAGTGAGTGCGACTCGAATTCAAGCGTCGATAATTAAATTTATAGGAAAGACAAGTCAGTAATAGACGAATGTTTTCATGTTTTCACAGCACGCATAAGAACTAGACACCTCGAGTTTTGTGTTCACGATTTGTACTAAACAGAAATTGCAGTTTTTTTTTATTGATTCATGGCCATACACTGATGATTAATTATGAGAAATGCGACCAACAAGTGCTTATACAGATATATAAATTTATTGTATTATAAACATCGTTGCCTGCTACATTTTTCGGTTACCACTTGTGGCCATCTTCTTGTAGGTGTTATTGGGAAGATATATTACATATAACGTCAAAATAGTTGAAGAATAAAAGACCAACTTGATGTCACTTGCTATTTTATTTCACTTCTTATGTGCTCAGCATGTTTCGGACATTAATATACCCATCACCAGGGGTTTGCGACTGTGCTGTTGAAGCAGGCTGAAGCCTGCAACACAGATACCAACCCAACCCAACCACACCGAAACCCCAACATACATCGAACCAAGAATAATACGACCAATGTGGTAATTGAACAGAATAGTCGCAAGCTCCTGATGATGGGTATATTAATGTCCGAAACATGTTGAGCACATAAGAAGTGAAATAAAATAGCAAGTGATATCAAGTTGGTCTTTTGTTCTTCAACTAT
>Ga0123354_10003710_pt1 | contig 21239 bp, 8 predicted proteins | sample TergutLab28metaG_2_FD_97872 | JGI IMG/M metagenome (GOLD analysis project Ga0123354, IMG submission 97872) | Labiotermes labralis P4 segment gut microbial communities from Petit-Saut dam, French Guiana - Lab288 P4 | ecosystem: Host-associated > Arthropoda: Insects > Digestive system > Gut ... | reverse complement strand
GTGGTGTGTGTGTGTGTGTGTGTGTGTGTGTGTGTGTGGTGTGTGTGTATGTGTGTGTGTGTGTGTGTGTGTGGTGTGTGTGTATATGTGTGTGTGTGTGTGTGTGTGGATATGTGTGTTTGTGGTGTGTGTGTAGTAGTGTGTGTGTGTGTGTGTGTGTGTGTGTGTGGATATGTGTGCGGTGTGTGTGTGTGTGTATGTGTGTGTGTGTGTGTATGTGTGTGTACAATGGATCAACGACCCTAGCAGGCCGAGGCCTCATCCTTACTGAGGCCTGACGATCACACACTCAGACACACCACACTCGGTAGGACTCCTCTGGACGAGTGATCGGTCCGACGCAGAGACCTCTACCTGACAACACAAACACTCACAAGAGAGAGAGAGACCTCCATGTCCATGACGGGATTCGAACCCGCAATCCCAGCACGCGAACGGTCGCACACCCACGCCTAACTCTGCTCTGTCACCGCCATAGGCTGGTCTTCATATATGCACGGTTATTCTGCATTGATTACATCAATTTGACGGACGGATTATCGTAAAAGTAACAGTAGGCCCTACTCTTGACTCAGATCATTATTGGCCGTCAGTGTGTCTGTCCGCTGCTCTGACTCACCCATAAAGTATCTGCAGATAAATGAACCGACCGCCAATACTGGACTGACTGAACATCTGACTGGAAAACTTTCTTGTTAGAAACCTAACAGTTGATGGACTGTTTTTTGACACTGTTTATTCCGTGCATCTTGACTGGAATGTTCATTCGTCACACCAACAAATGCACGCCGAAACATGTAACAACAATATTAGAATATATTTTTATATATTAAACTATACTGGTTGGTATGATGAATGAAAGTTTGAGTCTATGGACTAGTGGGTCATTACGTCACCTTTTACGTAAACGAAAGGTTTGTTACTGTGTTTGCAAGAAAAATCTACTGGTTCCTGTCTAAAGCCACTTGAGTCCAATCCACAACCTGACACCTTATTTCTTTAACACTCATTCTGTTATTATCCCGCCATATACGCCTACGTTTTCTAAGTGATCTGTTCCATTCAGATTTTACGATAAATTTTGTTTATCTATTCTCATCTTTCTGATGCGTGTTACATGCCCAGCCCATATAAATATCCTAGATTATTCTAGTAGTATCTGGTGAAGAGATCAGATTACGAAGTTCGTTATTCTACAGTGGTTCAGAAGTCTTTCTGTAACTCCCACTATCTTAGGTCAACACTTTCTCCTCGGCGCCCGTTTGTAAATTCAGTGCATGTTCTTTCTTTAATGAGGGGGGACCATGTTTCACACTCATGCAGAGCAACATGTTGAATTATCCGATTCAGTGAAACTCTAATTTTCGTGCTCAGTGCGAACATCTTGTCTTTAGAGGGCGCCATATTTAGGGCAAGGTTTAAATTTCCCTCATCGGTTTTACCAACATGGCGGCTTTGCGAAAGCGTGAGCAGGAAACGGTGTTGGTGCCATTTAGCGTAAGGTTTCGGTACTTTTGCTAACGAGAGATCCTTGAAAGGCATGCGGTATTTATAGAGTAAACATTTCATTAACCAGCCTCTTAAACACTCACTGCTTTCTGAAGGAGTTTTTTTTCATCATTAGTTCTCTGCATAACCTCTTACGTCATTAGAACTGGTATCATTTATGGCCTACGTTCGAACATATCCATCGCTGAATTGTTCTCTTTTTTTTTCGGTATTACATTGCCGTGGATTGTAGTTTAATTAGTAGTCTTTTAATGTGTTAATTACAAGCATTTGTTGTCCCGCAAATTGTAAAGATGAATGAGGTCGATATTTTGTAGAATGCGTAAATTCTTTTGAACGCTGATTTTTTTTAAATTATCGATAAACTTCAGGTAGTGTCTCGTGCAAGATGGCGGTTACTAAATCGATACTAAAAATAAAAATAAAAAAAAAAGTTTGAAGTTGCGCTTTTGCTTAATTAAGCACCAAGCTATGAAGACGTGGGGAGTAGAGGTATATCTCCATGCATTCAAAGCCTCGGTATCACCTAGAGGTGAGTGACTAACCCAGCCTCTTTACCCCCGAGGAAAGAGTTCCCGGTACCCCTTGGATACGAGGCAGGGTGGGACATAGAACGGTGCAGGTGCTGTAGAGCACAGAGAGATACCTACCGCGATTCTCTGGTAGTCCAGTAGGTAGCCTAGTCATTATACTGAGACATCATGGACTTTTAAAATCGATTACCGCTAGGGGCAAGACACTTTCCTCCAAAACCTCCAGACCAGCTCTGGGACCCACCCGGTGGATACCCGGGCTCATTCCCGGGGGTCAAGCGTCCAGCTCGATGACGTTGACCACTCCCCTGCAACTAGCGTAGAGGTTGAAGTGACAGGAGCTATACCTCCACTCCCAGTATAAGCCTTCATGGCACGGAGAGAGACAACTCTACCCTTTTCTGTGACCAAAATTAAGTTAGATTTCGAAGTACGTTTAGACCCTCATTGTCACATTTTGCCAAAATCCGTTTAGCAGGTTCGGAAATAGGCCGTGTGAACAGGCAGACAGAAAGACGTGTTTGCTCTATGGAATTTGTTCCAAGAATGTATAAACTGTAAAACAAAATGTCTTTGTTACGAATTATATTTGACGAAGATGTCGGGCGATTCGTTTTAATTTCAGGCTCCCGCTGCGGTGTCAATTATATCTTCGCTCTCCTGGGATGTTACTGAGCGCAGATTGGTAGTTTGTCACCGACGTTTTGGGACAAACTATCCCCCCCCCCCCATCTTCAGGGGTCAAACACTCCCAGAAGAATTTTTGGTCCTTCTAGAAGGGACCGATATGTTGTCCCGAAACGTCGGTAAACAAATTACCAACCTGTACTGCGTAACATCCGAGAAGACGGAACATATCAATTCATTGCAAATTACCACGTGACATCTTAACTCGTATCGGATGGTTTTGGACCTAAATTACAGTGTGTTTGGTTGCAAACAGTAGACGTTGTGCAAGCAAATGTTGACAGGTGTTTCCCTTCTGTCGACACGTGATAGCTGTAACGAATGTTGTGTTTCCGGTCTGCCAAAGACGTACAACTAGAAACTTCTTCATTTTCTATGTCCTTGTCCTTGTGAATTAAAAACGGTTTTATCCTTTGCTCACTAGCGGAAGACATACTTGTGTTGTAAAAGCAGAGGTAAATCAGTCCCATTACAGGCTTGGAGTGGCCCAGAGGGTTCCAGGAAGTTAAGGTTCCCAGATTTCATGACAACGGCACAGGATGGTGGTAAGGTTGTCAGCCTTACGCACCGACCGCCTTTACCAACAGGAAATGCTCCTGGTACTCATTTCTGTTGGAGTCTGAGTCGACCCCAGGGCCATAGTGCGATCGGAGGGATTTTATGTCAATGAAAAATTCCAATGACACCAGCTGGGATCGAACCAGCGACCTTCCGATTTGTAGTACAGCAACTTAACCATTGTGCTACCGCGGTCCCCACTTGTGCTGTAGCTATACGAATATTTAGCGATGTGGTTGTACGTAAGGGTTAGCGAACAAGCAATGTACATCATGATTATACATTTTGGTTGGGGAAAAAAATCATTTATATTTGCGAGTGTCGTAATTGAGGATCCTCTTTTTTGGGTTTTGATGCTGCGTCCTTGGATGAGTTATACCCGACGTTTCAAATTCACCTTGTGCCTTGACTTTGGAGTGTCACGTGGACCACATAATTAAGACAGCTTTTGGTGATCGTTTGCTTTTTTAGTTATTTCTGGGACACAACTAGATGAGTTCCATAAAAGGACCACTTAACGCTGTAACGGGAAGGAGGTAAGTTCCTTCGAAACAGCGGGAAGAACTGGCCCAACGACCCAATGCCAATAACAGAAGACAGAGATCACATGGTTATATTCTGATGAAAGAAATGTTTAAGCGAACCAACACCATGCTGTGCGATGTGCAACTGTTTCATGGAACAAATATTTTGTGTTGTGAAGTGTGTCTGTGTCAGCGAGCAGACAGCTTGTGTTGTGAGTGTACAGCACTGTTAGCTAGTATTTTGTTTTGTAATTATACATCTCTGTTAGCTAACAGCCTGTGTTGTGATTATACATCTCTGTTAGCTAACCTTTTGTTTTGTGATTATACATCTCTGTTAGCTAACTTTTGTTTTGTGATTATACATACGTATATCTTAGCTAACATTTGATGTTGTGATTATACATCTCTGTTGGCTAACATTTGGTTTTGTGATTATACATACCTGTTAGCTAACATTTGGTGTTGTAATTATACATCTCTGTTAGCTAACTTTTTGTGTTGTGATTATACATCTCTGTTAGCTAACATTTGGTTTTGTGATTATACATATCTGTTAGCTAACATTTGGTGTTGTAATTATACATCTCTGTTAGCTAACTTTTTGTGTTGTGATTATACATCTCTGTTAGCAAACATTTGGTACTGTAATTATACATCTCTCTTAGCTAACATTTGGTGTTGTAATTATACATCTCTGTTAGCTAACTTTTTGTGTTGTGATTATACATTTCTGTTAGCAAACATTTGGTACTGTAATTATACATCTCTCTTAGCTAACATTTGGTGTTGTAATTATACATCTCTATTAGCTAACAATTCGTATTGTGATTATACGTCTCTATCAGCGACCAAACAGCTTGCTTGTTGTTATATATGTATATGTATATATATATATATATCTGTACGTATACATATATGTATATCTGTGTTAGCGAGCAGTTTATGTTGCAATATATACCTCTGTTAGCAAATGTGTCACATAGTCGCCATTTCCTCTTGTCCGCCTTAAGTGAACAGAGGCGTTACAAATTTTTTACCAAGTTTATAATTAAAAGGCCAATGCTTATTTTTTTGTCTTTACATAAAACCTCGGGTTTGGGAGTAGTTACGAGTAGGAGCTAAAGGTGGCAGTAATAAACGGCGGTGAAGGGCATTTGAGTCTATATTATAGTGCACCTTTGCCCAACAATATATGTATATATGAATATACGTAGAATGTATCTGCAATAAAACTACTTAATTTTATAATATGGGATTCTAAATTGGCCGGAAAATTAGGTATGTCTCCACATTGCATTCTTAGTTGTAAGATTCCTTTATAGATGGCACCATTGTGGAGCCATATGTGGGGAAGTGTTGGAATTAAACGTGCCAACCCCCCCCCCTTGTGCATAGGCATATCTTGTTGTGACCTTTACCTTTACTTTACAAGCCTCTTGAAAACATAGGCGATGAAGTTTCGCGTTTAGCGTGTTTTGTTTAGGCTTTATTCTTGTCGGTAATATTAATCGCTACTCATATGGTTGGGGGGACCGCGGTAGCACAGTGGTTAGGGTGCTGCGCTACAATTCGGAAGGTCGCTGGTTCAATTCCAGGTGGTGTCATTGGAATTTTTCATTGACATAATCCCTCCGATCGAACTATGGCCCTGGGGTCGACTCAGCCTCTAACAGAAATGAGTACCAGGAGTATTTCCTGGGGGTAAAGGCGGCCGGTGCGTAAGGCTGACAAACTTACCACCATCCTGTGCTTTTGTAACGGAATCTGGGAACCTTAACTTCTTGGAACCCTCTGGGCATCTCGGTCCTGTAATGGGACTGCTTTACCTTTTTAATCTTATGTTTAGTATTCTAGGTGAAAGTGATGGAATGACATCGAAAAACTTCATGTCTTGAGGTATAAGCCTTTTACGTTTTGGTGCAATGAGAGACATCTGTGGAGGACTGGTGACACTAACTGTAACACGGATCTAATTTCGAGACGAATCTACACTGTTATTATGAAACTGGGCATGGCAAGCGTAGTATTATTCCTTTTCGCACAATTTCTTGTCAACGTCTATTGCGTTAGTCCCATTACACCAGGAAGTTGCGTTACGTGATGCAACTGTCCTTTGTTGTGTGCTCCCTCTGTTCAAGTATGAGGTTATGAACTTCTATATGGAGTGTGAAATTCCCTACACATACCATTTGTCACATGAAGCTAAGAAACCCCCAATAATCTTGCGCAGTCGTTAGAATTTCTCATGACTTTCTTCAAGAACTTTAAATGTATAGAATTATTGTAGCTACGTCTACGTAGACAATTCTGATCCGGAGGTGACGCCATGCGGAGGGATACAGAATGCCTGTATTTTACACCTCCCTTCCGCCCAAGGAATTAAATGTCAATTACCCAGCATTGTTATAAGTAACAATGCAAACAACAATATAATAATAATAACCATAATTAAATAATGAAAATAAAGTAACCGTATTATGGTATCAATAACAGCAAAGCGACAGAACCACCCCTAACAATAAACTGGATATCATAATCCAAAATACTGAAAAAGGAACTTCTGTTTATAGATCTTATGTTTATTGGACCGTGCATCATTTTGATAGTTGAATATAGAGAGACCAACTTGATGTCGCTTGCTTTTTTATTTCATTATTTAATGCTCAACATGTTTCGGATGTTAAGTGAGTGTTTCTTAACAAAGTTTTTTTACAGGGAGGGCTTGTTAGCACCTCGCCCAATCCCAAAGCTGGAGGACCACCCCTCGTCGGCTTTCCGCGGCTGCTTATTCAGTATATTCGCAGCTACCCTCCTTATCGGAGGCCGTTCCTCTATCCGCAGCCTGAGGACGCGCCATGCCGTGGTGACAGGGACCCACTACATGGATGTTAAACTGTTTAGTACTCTAAAAGTACATTGCTACTTAATGACAGTAATCCATAGATATTTGTGCGTATTTAGAGAAACAAACTGATTGAAAGTATTACAGAATTAATACACCAAAGTATGTAGTCACCACAGCCGAAAATCCAGAGGAAAGAGGTCAGGTGATCATGCAGGCCAGTTAACCGGGCCTCTACGTCCAATCCATTGTTGACCTGTCTGGCAACGCGGGAACGCCTAAAGACGCTAATGTATTCAGAGCCCATCAATGACTTGGAACTTAATAGGTAGGATGAGGTAAAGGTAAAGTGATCCCGTTACAGGCCCGGTGTAGCCCAGAGGGTGGGTAGAGGTATAGCTCTACTCTTCCATGACCGCTGCACTAGAAGGGGATGAGTGGTCAACAGCACGCCCCGGCCGCACTTTACCCCCGGGAAAGACCTGGTACCCATTTTACAGGAGGCTGTGTGGGCCCCAGGGTAGGTCTGCACGGGCGATAAACCTCGTCCCTATCGGGATTTTTTAAATTACAACTTTATTGATCCTTTCGAGGGTTGAGGCGGGCACCTGATGCTCGTTCATATAGGCGGTTTAAAGTAGGTAGCGTTTGATCGCTGTGGCCCCGTCTCTGCAATACATCATACATGCATCCGTATAAATGGTTCTCCATCACACAGCGGTCCCTTCGGCGCTCGGCTTGTTCACGTTGGTATAGTTGTGGTATTTTCTTTTTACAGAGGCGGTCCCACCACATTGTTAGGTCAGGTAAGTACCTTTTCTGCCGTTCTAGTTGTCCTCATATAGTTCTCAACTTCTCCTTGCATGCGTTCTCAGTCATTTTCCGTAGCCCTCGTCCCCTCCGCATAATTGGTATGTCAATTGATATTCGTAGACGTACGGCGAGGTGGACAGTAAACGGTGCTACAATGGCCTTCACACCCAATTTCCTCTCGAGCAGTTCTCGTGTGGCATAAATTCCGTCAATCCTGGTTGCTCCGGACGCGGAATAGCGGGTGTAAACTTTGAGTGTCGGGTTGCCCTGCCAAGTGTCTATTAATGCTAGGCCATGCACCACAATTCCGTTAATGCTCGGCTGTAGGTGAAGCCGCCGGTCGTGTCCGAAGCCTCCAATATACAATTGAAATCCCCACCCAGTAACATATGGCCCGTTTCACCAGTCAGCAGATAAGGCAGTTCACTATTGAAGACACGCTCTCGTTCCTCCTTCATCGCCGTGCCAGATGGGGCGTACACATTAATTATCCAGATCTCTTTGAATTTGGCTGCCATAGCGCGTCTAGACGGACTCATAATGATATTCTCTAAATTAATTCCATCCCTCGCGACGATGGCGGTACCCCATCTATTGGCGCCGATGTTATACTGTGTATCGCTGGAAGTCATTGAGGACCTGGTAGGTGACCTCTTGTACTAGTAGGATGTCTATTTCTTGGCGCCTGAGTAATGCGTCGAGCATCGCTATTCTCGTGGGAGATGTCACGCCATTTATGTTTTAAGTAGCAATTTGATTGAGGCCATCAGGTCGAACTGCGGAGGGGAGTGGGCGAGGGGTCGAGGATGGTTTCTATACTTTGTCCTTATTTGGTTGCGCTACTCTCGTTCTATTCCTCATCCGTTCCCGTCGTATTCCAGCGCTTTTTTCCAATTTTATCTTTTTATTTCGGGATGGGGTTTGTTCCGGATCGTCCGTTTTAGGGTCTTCATCCGGAGGGCTGGTTGCGCCGTCCGCGGGAACTGCGTCCTCGTTGTCCAGCCCGTCTCTACTTCCGACGTCTGTCACCATTTCCTGTTTGGTGCCTTCTTCTCCCTGCGTGTTTGCATGCAGGGGTCGCGCAGTCTGTTTGGTTGGCCTCTCTTCAAATGCTGTCATTTCTGCGTCCACTGTTATCACTTCTTGGGGGTCAGTACAGGTTGTGAAGTCGACTGGGTTTACGTCAACGTCCTGGGGCGTCAGATCATGCCTACGTTGGTGAGTGGGGTCCTGTTGTTCCCCACCAATATCTAGCAGGGCATTTGTGGGCTTCAGGTCGTCGACAGTAGGGGAAACTCCCAATGCCTGGTCATACGATGCGCTCTGGGAGACCACCTCAATTCGATTGTCAACAGTACCGTGCCGGTTGTGGGCGCCTTTAGCCGCGACATGGGGCCATGCATTGGGGGTCGAATGTGATGTTACGATACCTCCTCCCCGCCTTCAGGGGCAGGCCTGATTTATATGTCCACTGTCCCCACACCCGTAACATGTAACTGGCTGGCCGTCATAAGACGGTAATGTTCTGTGCCCTGCAATGTTCATTTGGGACGGAAGGTGTTTGGCCAGTTTCATCATGATCACTTTAACCCCGTTAGCGGTACGCCTTAGGCCATATTTCATCCTGGATCGAGACAATTTCCCCATATGATGCTAATGCTGCTCCAATGGATCTGTCAGTTACTTCTGGGGGCAGGTTGGCGATCGGAATACGCCGCATTCCGATGCCGGCCACCTCTAGACGTACTACTGATATTTCCCCTGTCACATGTCTGTATTCGGCACTCCCATTCGTAGACTGCAGAATGTTCTGTATGCATATGTCATCTACGAACTTCAGAAATACGTGTCTTTTTATCCCATCAATTTGTATCATAGCGATTGTTCCGATACTTGTAGCTGGTCATGAATCCATTCATGTATTTCATAAGCTGAAATACGTGGACTAGTAGGGTAAAAAATACATACCACTGTATGTTGTCGTTCTGCCATGGTAGATCTTACAAAACGTGCCCTGTTTAAGCACTACACCACACTGTGTAAATACTCCACGGACTCAGCTATTACGTTCACTGCACTTCGCAACGTAATCACTACAACACGCACCGACAATCTTTCTCCTTGCCTGCTCGTTGTGGATGAATTCGATCCCCGGACCGTCCAGCCCGTAGCGTGTCGCTATACCGACTGAGCTATCCGGGCTCCTAACGAGAGATGTAGAATACCTCTGTTTAAAGGAAATGCTTCGTGCGCACTAACACGCGTTCGTTTCTTTATTTGGCTCGCCTTGTCGGCTGACACGTAAATGGACCTTGTATTTGTATGCAGTGTCACATTTTTGTAGCTGCTGACGGTGCGAAGGCCAGGACAGGTACGGATTTCATTTGGTACGATAACCGTTTCTTAATTTGTTTGTTTTGTTCTTTGCAGGTGAGAAACAATTCTCTTTGCTTCTTCGTTTGTCTCTGAATCGGCCATGAGGCCTTGGTGAGTTTAAAGCTGTATGTATTCTATTTATTTTAAGCCTTTGAATGACGATGTTTACTGTTGTGCAGCTTTTGTTCTTTGTTCACGTAGTGTGTTTGTTTGTTGCTTATGATTCCCACAGTACAGAACGACCATTTCCCTAAACGTCTTTAATAGATTGTTCTTTGGGATGAATACTTGTGAGTGTTTTCTGAGAGGTAGAAACTGAAATTTATGTATTACTTTAGAGCTGCTAACACTACCTCAGTAAGTTACAGCAGAACTTGTATCGAAGCCTGGAAGGGGCATTTACGGTGGTGAAAGAGGTAAATAAATAAGAGAAAGGTCTATTCCGGTATAACCTCACTGAAGAAGACACGTGACTATATGAATATACGCAAGCGTATACACGTGACTATGTGACGATAAGCCAGTGTGGACACGTGGCTATATGACTATAAGCAACTGTGCACACGTGGCTATAAGACTGTAAACAAATATGGATACGCGGCTATATGAGTATAAGCAATTGTACGCACGTGGCTATAAGACTATAAACATTCATGGACACGTGGCTATATGCCTGTAAGCAACTGCAATATGTAAGGAAAAGTATAAATGGGAAAAATAATAGAAATAACTTAAGAAGTGAAACGACGGTGACCTTTATCTGCCAAACATAAATTTAGCATTCATTTTGAAGTCGGTCTTACGACAGGTTAATAGATTCTTCCAAAGCGAGCTCTCCAGGGAGTGCGATCTGTTAGTCCTTTTTCAACCTGCAGTATCTTCCGGCCTCCTTAAAGTCAACCAGTTACTGCTTATGTCTTCTTCGTCTTTCTCTCCTTATGCGTATATTTCCTGTAATAATGTGTCTTCAAGGCAGTTCCTACGCAAGATGTGATCAATCCGATTAGAATTCCTTCTCCTTATCTTCTGTACGATGTTCATTTCCTCTTTGATTATGTACATAAATGCACAATTTTCCGTGTCCATGGCACGAAGGTGTATAGGGGAGTAGAGGAGTAGTTTACACATTCTTGACTACGGCTGTAGCTGGAGGTGAGTGGTTAGCTTTTTGCCCCGGCCAATTTATCCCCTGCAAAGAGCGCTGTCTGGGCCCCAGAGCCTGTATGGACGTTTTGGAGAAGAGAAAACCCTCTTCCCCCCGCCAGGAATTCGAGCCCTCGGACTCTCTGGCCCGTAGCAAGGATCAAGCCCACGGTGAGAACAGCTCAGTCGCTGAAGGTTCCTTCCAAGTGTCACGCGGTCCCCCACACTTGATTCCCCGATACCGTATAGCTAACCTAATCTTTTTGTGGATGTATACATCAGGCCGTACAAAGTTATTCTCACATTTCTCTCCCACCCTTTTCTATATAACCCACCCACTTTCTGATCATGCGGTTCGGGTTACCGTTGTTTTCCCTCCCTCAGCTGTGCTGATCCCTAGGGACGGCGTCTCTTGTCCCTGTCCCCGCAGTAATACGGGAGTCAGGCATGTAGTCATTTGAATCTGTAATGGGACATCAAAAGGCAAGGAGATAGTCGACGCAAAGGTAAAGAAGTCTGGGAAAAGCAGTAGAAAATTTCCCCCTCTTCATCTCATATGCGTGTTGGTTTTGCTGTTCAAGTTGAATATTGGATATGCGACCGTGGAACACAAGGTGGCCTGCTTGCTGCTTTGCATCGCATTGAATTATAGTCATTCCTATTTGTGCAAAAGAAGCGAAGAAACGCCGGGCTTGACAGGAAGGGGAGAGAATACAAGATGTATCAGGTAAATGATATCCCTTAATTCATGTCCTTTTGGTAGAACACTTTACGTTAAAGGAGATATTTACGTCGGGGTGAAGTGATATTGATATCTATTTGTAGATGCGGTAGGAGACCGTTTATCATATTGCAGACTATATGCATGCCTCTCACCCCCGCGCATTGCATGTAACTGGGACATTGTAACACAACGGCTGCTGACACCGGCAAAGCGTACTCAGGTTTTCGGTAGAACTGCATGTATCTTCCAAATGCGCTTTAGCAGTTGTCTCTACTTTGTGTGGTATACTACAAAGACAGCCATACTACAGACACTTCGGTACACAGAACAGAGTACAGTCAATTTGAAGTACAAAACTTTATCACTCGAATTTACTCGTCATAGCGAGGCTCACCTTCCGGGGCAGAGCGTCCCTGTCAACTACGAGAGTAATCGGTTGCAAGAAATAAGACAGTATTGTCCATTTTCTTTCGCTGGATCTGTTCCATATCGAAAAGTGTTTCAAAAAATTTTGTGTATCTTAACGAGCTTAATTTGTTTATATCAATAAACAACAATGTCACCGAAGATTCTATATGTACGTGTGTGTGTGTGTATGTGTGTGTTACGTGTATAGGCGTCTATATTATATAGACTGTTCCGCAAAAGGTGTGCCAAAATCCAGGATGTTATTTCATGGGTAATTTTTAGTAAAAATTTATGTATTAACGTGCCCGAATGTTAGCCGTCGCATAACAACAACACGCCATTAGGCGCATTCGCAAAATTGCGAAGAGCGACTCTATTAGCGTCTGGCTGTACGTCCACCCGCCCGCACGCGAGGAACAAATCGGTTCCTGCTGGACGAATTTTCTTTAGAGTTTATATTTCAGGATTTTTCCTAAATTTGTCGATTATATCCAAGCTTCATTAGCATCTGATAAGAATAACGTGCACTCTTCGTGAAGCTCCCTGTTCATTTATAACAGTACCTCGCTGATATCTTCTTAGAATGAGAAATGTTTTAGACAAACGTTGTGGAGAAAACAAAAACACAAATTTTATGTTCAATGATATTTTTTTCCAAAAATAGAGCTGATTACGAGATAATGTGGAAAAATATTGTACTGTTGGAAAGTCCACAGATGACAATATGGCGCATACACATTGCATGCTGGATACCAAAGTTACAAACACGCAATCACAATATGTAATACGTGTTCTTTATACTGCAACAATGGTTACACGAGCTTGCCTGTATTTTGCCTTGTACGTACATTGCCTGCCTGGTTTCAAGATGCGGTACGACACTGAAGATATCAGTTCTTAAACAACCCTCCCCCCTATCCCGCCGCCTAGTGCTTATTGTTATGAGACCAGAAGTTGTGACTATGACTATTCAGATTGCCGTTTTCTGGGACGTGATGCCGCATGGCCCATCAACTTCTTACTCTGGGGATGTGACGCCGTTCAGTTTAGCATTACGTGGCTAAATAGGTAAGCATTACATCCGATGTCAGGGTTCATAATAGATGGATGGGAATTAAAATTAATTTATCCCAATAACTTTAATTTTCATACCTTTGTGTGGTTAAAAGCGGATGAAGCGTGAATCTGACAAAATACTTTTATTTACAGCTTAGTTGTATTTAGAATGATGCACGGTGTGTTGGATCTACTGCCTCTTCTGTTCACAATGAACCCAGCTATAAATTCTCACATGGTGATATAGGATATGCTAGCCTCAGGTGTTCTCTCTCGTATTCTACACTAGAGATGAGTTGCAGCCGTTGAGTGCTCTTCATTAACATAAAAGTTTCCATTACATAAAGTTTTACTGCCTGATAATAAAGGGAGTGAGGAGGAAATGAGCAGCGCCTGCATGCTTCGGCAACTTCTCGTACTGCTGTGAGTTGCGTGTCTATACCTCCAGGTGCGCTGTGATAAAATTATATGTACGTAGCAGTATATTATCGGAACACAACTCTGCTCCTCTCTGCATGTATAAAGAAATCACCACCTACGATGCTGTGAAACGTACTATTGCTCGTAACAAAATTCCCAAGTGTCAAAGGAAGCGGCATGTTTATGACTAATGTTTGTTAAATTATTGTCTTTAGGAAATGTCCCCTCTGAATTTCAGCGGAAAGTCTAAAATCTCCCTATGTGGAAAAATGTACCAGTGAAACCTTTATTGCGTATTGTCGGTTTTCTCTTATTGGAATCTTGCCTTTGATTTATGGGAATCGTAAACTTACTCTGTGATACTTCTTACTCTGCACATTTCTTTAAGGTCCTTAGGGTTGGTAATTTTATTCGCCTAGACGCTAAACACTGTCAAATTAATTTTTAAAAGAACTTCCCATCATGACATGAAAACCTGTGTACAGACACCGAGGAAAAGTACGAAATTCCAGTGACACTGGCCGCTATTTAGAGAGATTTAAATCGAATGCATCCTGAATGCAAGCCGTGAGCCTCACCGTTACATGAGACAGCTCAGTAACGTAAACGTAAATTATATTTATGTGTGTGTAGTATAACTCTGTTTTATTTGCTGGATTAAATTAGTTTATTTCATAGAATTTGGAAGCTAGATTTTATTATATTAAGCAAAATCTACGGCATTCCAATAATGAGGGAGATGTTAGTGTGAACAAAGCTTATCATTCCCAAGCCCGTCAGTCTGTATGGGAGCATCAGACGTAACATGTATTCTTGTTTGTTTCTACTTCAACACCTGGGGCTTAAAATGTTCTGGGGGAGGTTACAGCAGCTCCAGTTCAGTACGCTCCTTTCAGCGTTGGTAATGAATATATATATACACATACATACATATTCTGTCGTGATAAAGCTGGGAATTGGCATAGGAAGAGCCTTAATACGTCAAGACGAAGAGGAGACATTAGTATAAACCCTTGGAAGGATGAAGTTTATGAATATTGTATTTAAAAATTCTGTCTCTGCGCGTAAGAAAATAAAATGAACCTCCATTGCATGAATGTACACTTTGAGGGAAATTGCAGAGTTTGCCAGTGCTAAAGCAGTTTGTACTTATTCTTACTACCGTAATTCAGAGGGTTAAGCACCTAACACTTGTATGTACGTTCTGTCTATATTCGTATCTATGCAGTTTTGTTGTTGTTGTTGTTGTTGTTGTTAAATTCTCTTCTTCAGCCATAGTTCTGTCGCTATTCCTGTCAAAAAACGGAACGGAATAAAAATTTTCAACAATGGAATGTACGCTTTGCTTGAATATGTATTGCAGAGTTTACAGTGGTTGATAAGATTTTTCGTAGGCAGCAGATGAACATCATACTGTTCGTCTGTCAACTTCAGCATCTGTAGCTTTCGTTCCATTTTCTATTTATGGAGAGATTGTAGAGTCGAACTCAGATATGGCGTCGTGAAGGGACTGAATATTTTTTGTCGTCATAAAAAATTGTGTTCTGAGGAGCATAACGTTATGGTTAACAGTGAGGAATTAATTAGTGTCACAGAGTATCTGACGCTATAGACGAGGTGTCACATTAATCGATATCGTTTTAACCGGGTTCGACTGTATTTTTTTTTGTGAAGTTTTTGGTTGGCAATTACCTGTTGAAATTTCAATAGACTTTACACTGTCCTGTAGACTGTATGTAGCTGTACCCGGTAGTGGTGTGAGTTTTGTGGCTGTTCGTCGTTGATGTTGTTCGAAAGATGTGGTGGTTGATGAATGCAGAACTGGGAAGCATTTCTCTGGGTCCGTTGTGACCTAATTCAGGCGAATATTATCTTCACGTTCCGAACGCCGTTTCTCTAACGAAACTTAGTAATCTTCGGTATTTATATGGGACTTTGATTTATTTTATAATATTTCATAATATACTAGAAAAGCAATCCTTTTTCTCTCCGGTGGCTAAATCGCGAACTCTATATTTTACTGTTAGCTTTCAATTTAGTACAACCTATGGTCTAATTCTCTTTACACAGTGAACAAAAACTCTCAAATTGTTGTTGGTTTACCAAAGTCTTGGGTGGAAATGTCCACAGACGTCAACTTTTTTCCATTATTATCTTGCAACAGAATAAATGTCACGGGGCTTCCCCTAAGAACAAGCAAGGTGGAGGTGGAAATCCCCTGCTGAAGAGAAATCAAACTGGACAGCGGCTGATGGTTCAATCTGGCAGCCAGGGCCAGAGGGGAGCCACTTCAAGGGTCAGCATCACAAATAAACGAACCTGAAATAATACGGTTCCTGCACAGTCGTTACTCCGAACTTCATCTTGTCTTAAGCTTGGGCCAGATTAAGATATTAGAAAGCTGTGAAGGCGAGTGCTACGTTAGACACTTGACTCAGTAAGATGATTTATGGTCGTGTAACTTCTCAAACTAAGCGTTGTAATAGCGTTACCTTTTGACGAAGAGAGCGAAACTTTCTTACAAGGCTTCAGGACGATCTGTTTTCAGTGTACAGTCTTTAGGTTAAGTACAGTGTCTGTTGAAATTACAAACGTTTCGATTTACTGTGCTCCACCAGTAATTTATATTTATGACATTCTGACAAATTACAGTTCGTGTCCGTTGGCTTCTTTATGATAAACCACAAGATATATGTTATGATATATCTGTAAATAAAATTCTTCTGTTTTCTTTCGACTTCTCCTGGTTGTTAGTAAATGACTGTAAAAATTATAAATTTAGGAATCCTCATCCTGGAGTTTTGATCAAATCAGTCACGAAGTATAAGGACCGAATAATGCAGCCTTCAAGTATTCCTTTTTGTGTTTTACGCACACATGTATTTAGCCTGACGATGATCTGTTAAAATGCCGAAACATTTTGCACCAATAAACACATTTACACTTCGTTGTGTCGACTGTTGTTTACGTAATTGTTATATGTTCATATATTTACCACACTGCTACATGTTTCGGCCAAGTTGTACGGCCACTGTCAGGTAGTCTACGAGCCCATATGAAGGGACTGTTACCTACGAAACGTCCTGTCTTTTCCTCTAAGTAACACCCGGTCTAGAGGGTTGGATTATTGAACAGTGAATTACTGAGAATGCAGCTGGAAGCAGTTGTGCCCTCATAGGAGGTAATTTTATTCTGGAAATTTCGTGAAAAGATTGAGGAAAAAACTCATTAAATCTCAGTTAGGAGAGCCAGTCTGCGGGCAGGTGGCAACCACAACAGGCGCAGTGCATACAGCGCGCTCTCTCAGCGTCTGTTGTTGTTCCTGCAGTTGAATCCGGCTTAATGAATATAGCGATGTATTTGGGGTTGCTTTATCTTGATAAGAGATTAATTTTAAGGTACGTATATTAATAATTGTCCAACGAGATGCAACACAAAGCAGTCTATTTATTACTCTGCAAGTTCTCTCTACATGTTTCGGGTGTCAACCACACCCATCATCAGGAGTACACAAAACTGTAACTACAGCCTCCGGTACTGGTTATACTTTTTTGTGCAGCTACCTCCCTTCAACTTGGCCAAGCTAGCTTGGCCACGATGAAGGGAGGTAGCTGACCAGTACCGGAGGCTGTAGTTACAATTCTGTGTACTACTGTTGATGGATGTGGTTGACACCCGAAACATGTAGAGTGAAATTGCAGAATAATAAATGGACTGCTTTGTTTATCTCAGTAATTAACCGACTTGATGCACAAAATTTTTGTTTCACAATAAGTTTATTTCGTGCCTCTACATAACACCTATAGGTGTGATGATACCAGAGGCTGTGTAATGCAATTTTTACCTCCTGATGATGAGCACATGTGCTCGAAACATGTAGGGGCATGAAATAAACTTATTGTGAAACAAAAATTTTGTGCATCAAGTCGGTTAATTACTGAGATAAATATACTGAGATGCACGGTCAGCAAAACGTCAAAATTTGAGACTGCTTTGTGTTGCATCTCGTTGGACAATTATTAATAGATGCACGGAACCATAAACATAAAATTGAAAGTGCTTCTTGCTCATTCGGCTTATGAACAGTCGGTAACCTTGCTAGTAGAATTAATATAACAAACTATTGTTTTTGTTGTTACGGAACTTCGAAAGTTTTGTTTATACCTCCGTAAGCGACTTTGAGTTATATTGTTACGTAGGACAGATGACTCCACTGTCGAGTCGTCCTATGGCAAATTATTGACTGTCAACCCTGCAGAGTTACGGCACAATTTTGGAATGAAACGTGGGTGGGGTTTGTGCATTGCTGATTTATCTTAATGACAGCCAGTTCGGAATACTTTTGTACAGTCATACCATCTGAGATGTGACTGCGTCTGGCTAACGTAATTACTAACCGACTAACTAAATAACTTACTACTTCACTAAACATCTCAGGAAGCAGAGACGTAAATTTGTTAGATACGAGCCTGTTAAATAATTTGATTAAAACTCGGTATCTGTTGTAAACGTCCGCTAACTTTCATCGAGCCATTTTTATTCCAAATTTAAAATTGCCTTTTAAGGGTCACTTTACTTAGCGAAGGTAAAGCATTCCCATTGCAGGCCTAGACAGGCCCTGAAGGTTCCATGAGGTTGAGCCTGCCAGATATCTAGACAATCGGCACCTGAAGGTGGCAAGGTTGGCAGCCTTACGCACCGGCTGCCTTTACCCCCCAGGAAATATTCCTGGTACTCATTTCTGTTAGAGGCTGAGTCGACCCCAGGGCCATAGTGTGGCCTGAAGGATTATGTGAATGAATAATTCCTTTGACACCATCGGGAATCGAACCCGCAACCTTTCGGCTTGTAGCGCAGTACCTCAATCAAGTGCGCCACAGGGTGCCATACCCTTTACTTGGTGGCCAAAAATAAATCTCCGAGTGTATGTTTAGTGTGTTTTGACATATTTTCTTCCAGCCTCGTATCCTGCATTGCTATTGTCGTCGTATCCCCGCCAGTACTTGTGTTCACTGTAATCAATCCACGTTACATAGGGCGAGAAATTCTTTCTTTGTGTACGTACGTAGCTGCGTATTCTCCAGAGAGATTTGTACAACATTTGCACGATTCACAACATATGGCATACGTAGAGAGCTGGCAGGAATTTAAGAGCGCGCATTTAACCATCTCATGCATGAAATTAACTGATATTTTTAACGAGTCAGTTCCTACTTTACAGTAAACGCAAGGTTCAATTGCGGAGACCGAACGCTTAATGCTGCTTTAAAAATAATCGATATTTATTGTGAGTAGATTAGTACGTGCAGTCTGAGTAAACAGCACAGTGTTTATCTTACAGCGGGTAGTACATATACTAAGTGTTTTGCTTTAAAAGACTAAAATTCTAGTCGTGCTTACTTATTATATGCGGCTTGGTGAACGACGAACTGATTGGATTAAAAAGACAGAATGAATTTAATACTTTTTTGCGTTAAGTACTATTGTGTATTCAGGAATTTATCTTTGCCCTTTGTATTATTGTTGAGGTTTCAGTAACTCCAAAGAAAGCTGGCTGAAAAAAATAGTTTCTCTTAAAGTCGTCCCTGTCTGTGACTGGCGCCGTTTTTTGGTTGTTTTGTTTATAACAGCCTGAAGATAAATTTGTGCACAAATCTGGCAAGGTAGAACACAGAAAATCTGTACTACATAATAGAGTCAATTCCCAAGTATAAGACGATTGCACGTACGGTACGCGTAGCTGTAACTGAAATACATCGGTTATAAATGATAGAGACATATCGGTCTGTCTATCCCGGGCGAAAGCTCAACCAAGGTCAAAATTGTACGCCTGAGTCACCATCATTACATAAGTTGAGATCCACAATTGCTGGTTTATAGGTTTGCAAACAAAGCAAGAATTTTAGTGTGCCTTATAACGAATTAGACATATTTATTTTTGTTTATTTATAGGTAATTAGAGTGCAGATGTTACCTTTATTCGACAATTCTGATGCTGCTGATTACGTATTGTTTCTATGTTTGTCACAGTTACAGAGGAAATAACAGATGGAATTACCATGACGTTATGAACGGGAATTGAAACGTTATATGTGTTCTTCCAATTCGCGATCCCTGTTATTTACTTACGTAATTCTACATAGCAAAATCTTTCAGAAGTTAACAGCTGGTAAGACATTGACGAAATTCCCAATGTTTACTGAAACACGCAGTTCTGTTACTATGTTTGCAAATGTGTATCGAGGCCCTTACCCTTCTGTTTCATAATTGTCACTTGAATATTATCCTCCTGTCTACGTGTTAGTCTACCAAGTGGTCTCTTTATATAAGATTTTTGGACCAAATCCCTGAACCGTACATTATTCGAATATATACAATAATTGTACCTACAAACGCACATAAGTATATTGAAATTATTTTAATTTTCTTGCTTGTAAAATTACATCGAAACAAATTTCAATGTAATTTTACAAGCAAGAAAATTAAAATAATTTCAGTATACTTATGTGCGGTTGTAGGTACAATTATTGTATATATTCGAATAATGTACGGTTCAGGGATTATATGAATTACAATATGATCTGATTTTATCAAGCTGTTTGTTTTCCAGTATTTAATTTTGTGTCCTTCTTTTTATATCAAGTGACGTCCGTGTATGTTGAGTGCAGGAACTGCATATGCTTAGTAAAATGGATTTTGTGGGAATAGAAACTCGTGATGGAATGCGGGATTACTGGCAAAGTCTGGAAGAATTTTCAGAAATTGAAAGCGGATGTTGGCAGTGTTCAGGATATATTGTTGAGAGCGAAAAGAATGAAAGCTTCGACAAAAGAGAGAAACAAATGAGAATAAGAAAGAGAGGGCTACCGAGGAAGGTAAAAAATGAGGTATAACGAGAATTTACTAGGATGAACGTGAAAAATGCTGTCGATGCCTCAGTACAGTAAATCATTTGCCTGGTGCCCGGGCTGATAATATGATACAGCTATGTATACCGACTGACTGCAATTTATTTTATTCAATCGGTGACCGTCAACGTAGAACAGTAAACAGTAAACATTCTGTTGAAGCCCCACATGCTTGGATCTATAAGTGTGATATTGTCCAGAATAGAGTTAGATAATTCATGCTGACCTTCTCAAAATGAAGACATTTCACTTTCAATACACACACATAGAAAGTGTGTTTATGTATATAAAATTCTTGGGATTTATATGTGACTAGACTGTGATCTAGTTTTGAAGACATAAAATGCGGATTTATTGTGTGTATGTGTTTGTATATACGAGGCTTATTCAGAAAGTAAGTACCGTTTCGCTGTAAAAAATCGATTAATGTTTCGTATAAAATGTTATTGTTATCAGATTCTACATTCTTCAAACGATGTTTCCACATATTCGCCGCAATTATTGAGGCACTTATCGTAGCGGGGCACAAGTTTTTGTATACCCTCCTCATAGAATGCGGCCGTCAGCGACCCAAATGACTACTGACAGTGTCATGGAGTAGATTCCTTGAAATCTGAGGAAAGTGCAGGGACAGATCAGAAATTGTGAAACGTCTGTCGTCACGCACTCTTTCGTTGACCTTACGCACCAAATCATCATTCACCAAAGATGGACGCGCACTTCGCGCCTCATCGT
>Ga0123354_10003708_pt1 | contig 21243 bp, 11 predicted proteins | sample TergutLab28metaG_2_FD_97872 | JGI IMG/M metagenome (GOLD analysis project Ga0123354, IMG submission 97872) | Labiotermes labralis P4 segment gut microbial communities from Petit-Saut dam, French Guiana - Lab288 P4 | ecosystem: Host-associated > Arthropoda: Insects > Digestive system > Gut ... | reverse complement strand
TAAACTGTCTATGGAGAAATGGAACACAAGGCTTATTTTAAAAACAAAACAGGAAGTAATGCAGTCACAACCCATTCAGATACGAAGAGGAATATTCCAGGGGGACTCTCTTTTGCCATTACTGCATGCAAAGGATCTGAAGATAGAATATCAGTGTTTGGCAAAGAAATGCCTGACCAAGTGCATCATGGCCAGCTACATTCATATGCAAGAGAACATGTTGCATACCTGTGGCAAACAGAGAAGTATAAAACTTGTACACACGTAAAATATGGGGTGTATATTTACCAAAGATTATTTACATTTTTCAGTGAATAATTTAAATTAACTTAAAGTTGACTTTTCAAGCATATGAAGAAACGTTTAGAACTAGTTTGGGTACTGCAATTGAGCTACATATTGTGGACTGCTCAACAACATACAGAGTGATCGTAAAGGAAACACACAAGCAAGCAAACACACAAAGTTATTTATCTTAGTAATTAACCAACTTGATGCACATAATTTTTGTTTTACAATACGTTTATTTCGTAGCCTCTACATGTTTGGAGCACATGTTCTCAAAACATGTAAAGGCTACGAAATAAACTTACTGTAAAACAAAAATGTTGTGCATCAAGTTGGTTATTTAGTAAGATAAATATACTGAAACGCACAGTCAGCAAAACATCAAAACACAAAGTTACATGGCTGTATCTCATAAATGGAACATTATGTTGCTACAATTCTTGCATGACCTCAAAGCCCATACACTACCATTTGGTGGCAGATTTCACCATATACCTCACTTTGTTCAAGAGTTCATCCATGAAGACTGAGATAAACACATGAAATTTTAATGGCCAAACTGGCACAGCAGCACAACCTCAACCTGTTAAAAACATTCTGAGGACATCAACCAATCACAACCAAGAGCGCTTGATCAAGTGGAAAAACAAATTTGTGATACAGTGCTTTTGTCATTGTTCCTTTTCATTTCTTAGGAAAACTGCTGTGTGTGTGTCTTTCAGGTTACAAAATTGTGTGCAAAATTCTAGTGTCTGTGTTTAAATCTGGTGCTAAATGGTAGTGTATGGGCTTCAAAATGGTTCAAGAGTTTTAATATAGCATTCTGTTCAGGATACACAAATATCAGCAATATGTAGTTACTTCAAATCACTTCATAAATACTGAGTATTGAATAATGAGGGTGGTGAGGTTGGGGGGATTAACCTTCCAACTACAGTAGTTGTGATGTTCTGGCATACAGTAGGCACGAAACTATGGTACAATAGTTGATGTATACGTCACCACCACCATCACACAATGCAACCAACATTTTAGATATGCTTTAAAGAATCACATATAAAAGTTTATGGTTGGCTACATTTTTCAACATTAAATATGGTCATTATCAGACCTTACTACATTTCTGCAAACTAATATTAATATACAACTAATTTTGAATCACTCACCTTTTTTATTATAGAAGTTCAATTTAAAATCCATGCCTAAAACATTAAACATAGTTTCATTTTTTCACGTGAGCCTGGCCAAAGTGCTCAAACAGTCTAGGCCTCCCAGCTTTTAAGAGCATGTTTACGGCATCACAATTTGAAAACCCACACAACTATACACAAGAGTAAAATGTCTTCCATGTCCATGCCGATGAAGGCATATGGAGGACGCAGAGGTAGCGGGATTCCTACTTGGCCAATCCAAGCCATTGCCACAAAAACTTTACATCGACAGCTATGTTGTTTAAGGAAGATCTTCACAATGACTTGGGAAACTGTAATGGTTTCCTTCAGTCTCTCCAGGTAAAAGCTTGAATAGCACCCGAAATAATTCACGGCTGTCACCTCCAAATATTACTTGACATCATTATTATCGTGACCTCGTTCGACTTATGCAGTCAAAACGGTGTCATAGAAGAATCTTGAAAATGATGGCATGAGTAAATCGCTCCATTGCAAATAAGGAGGTATGGAAGCTGGGTGGACCAAAAGGTGGGGATACAACACAGTGCTTAATCCTAAATGCAATGTCAATTTACTTACCATCGGTTGAGGAGGAAGTTAAACCATTCAGCAGTCTCGGCATGACTAAGGGCACGTTTCCGTCGAGTTCGCAGCGTCTCATAGTTTACAGCAGCCTCTACCAGCCCCACAAAACTCGTTTTCCAAACCGCAACAACCAGAGCCAACAGGAGCAAAAGCCATGCCAGGGACAATCCAGTGGTACCTAAAATCCAACTGCATACGATGCTCATGGCCATAAGTATAAGCATCCAGCTCAACTGGGCATCCCGCTGCAAAAACAGTACATGTGGTCTGAATGTTTATATTTCCAAGAATTCAGATAGTATCAGAAACAGCAGGGTTTACAACCAAGCCATGGAAAGCCTAGTTATACCAACAATCCTAATGCAAACCACACACATTGTTACAAACATCGACCAGGTAATATCAATAAAATTTCTTAACACATTAACTCTCTATCCAAAGCTTCTTGCTCCAACATAATTGAATTTAAAGCCATTAATAACAGCAGTACCCATGCAATGGAGAGACTATGCAATAGCGAATAGCCATCCAGGTACAAACACTACTGCCCAAATGAACTGAGAATTCTAATTGAGCATCACAATGCCTGGATCGATCAAGGATTGTCACTATATCTAAGAGATGGGACTGCCAGGATCAACAAAAGCAGTAACCATGCCACTGACAGACCTGCCTGACTGAGAACATAACTGCATACCAAACAAATTTCCAGCAACAGCAATGATCAGTCTCCTGCTTGTATATGACAGAACACCAAGGTTTTCAGGCAATGCTTTCTGAGGAACTGTAACATGGACATTAAAGTTGACAAACCACCTTGAATCTGCATGTGCGATATAAAACATGAAGATACTTGGGGTAGTGATGTTCTGGGTCCAGTGCTCTTCGCAATACAGTGCATGAGAAAAAAGAGACAGCTGTTATCGGCAACTATACTGAACAGAATATGAGAAATACAAGTCTAAGAAAATTCTCAGATGCAGAGCTACATTTTATTTTAAAAGCTATAGGCCTACTTTCTGCACTTGTTATAAGAAAACCTGCTATCATGATCTCAAGATTCATACACAAAAGTACTATAGAAAGAAAAACAGACAAGACAAGTGATCTACATATAACATAATACTGAGGAGCACTTGTGCAACCACTCTTTCAGTGGAAAATTAATAAGTATTACATATTCTAAGTGTGTGTTTGTAGACTTAGATATCCAGCAGGCAATGTGCAGTCGGCATATTGTCATCTGTGGCCTCTCCGGCTTTACCATATTTTTCTAACTTTATCCCATAAACGGCACGATTTTCGAAAAGAAGTTATTGAACATAAAATGTGTGTTTTGATTTTCTCTACAAATTTTGTCTGAAACATGTCTCACTGTAAGAATAATTAGGCCAGATATGTTCAAGAATTCACATTGGCCCCCACATAAAGTACCCATTATTCTTGTCAGATGACGGAAAGACAGATTTGATGCAGCTAAGTGTCGCTTTTTGCAATTTTACAAATGCGCCTAAAAATGATACATCTTCCATGAATACGTGGGTATAGGTGTGAGTGGGTATGGGAGGTCTATGGTAGACACAAACATTAATCATATCAACTTAAATAAACGTACAGTTCCGATTACTGGCTCAATGTGTATCACCTTTAACTACTGAAATATCTGCTGCCAATTAATAAAACCAGACAGACTTCATGACTAGTTGAGGACCTGTTAGCTTCTAAGGAAGGATTCTACTCCATGGAGTTAGTTAGTTTGTTAAACGGACTTCAAATGTGCTGCAATTCAAACAACAACAACAACAACAACAACAACAACAACGTCGCCGTCACTGCCGCCGCCACCACCACCACCACCACCACTACCACCAAGACAATAAAATATACACCTACCCTTACAAGGTCTCCAGCAAGGCTACATTTTCAATACACTTTTCAAAGAGCAAACTTAAGTGATTCACAACCGTAAGGCATGATAACAACAATTCATACAAATTAACTGTGTGATTACCTGCGACTTCTGAACTAAAGCTATCTCGTAATCATATTCAGTTTCTGCCAGTGATTCCATTTTGATTCATCGCTTGAGATTGAACTACATCTCCGCACCCTGGTTCAGCCCTGACTGCCCTGCCACAACTTAGACCTGAAAATATACAGGATTAAAAAGAATGAAGGAAGTCTGAACCCCCCAATGTATGTTGACAAACAAGTAAAATATGCCAATAAATTACAATCAACCATCAAGCTACAAATTCATATACAGTCATGCCCCTGCATCCACTGATTCAGTATCCACACTTTCAGTTATCCGCGGTATAAATAAAAATCATAGCTACTTGTCGCACAATAAGTGTGCATCTGTCAACACTGCATGGCGTGTTTGCAGGTTGCAGATGGAGGAATGGCCTCCAATATGGAGGGTAGCTGCAAATACACTGAATAAGCAGTTGCAGACAGACAACATGGGATGGTACTTGAGTTTGGGGGTTGGGGATGTGCTAACTATTCCTCACCGTAAAAAAATGCCATGTTACGAAACGTCCGCAATTGCCTTGGGTTTGTACTGATCCTTTGGACAATCCAAGCAATGGAAATGGGAAATGAGATTTGGAACGTCGAATGTGAAGAGCGTGCATAGGTTAGGGTCATGACAGTAGCCAGGGAATTAGCGATGTATAAATTAGAGGTAGTGGGTATACAGGAGGTTAAGTGAGACAAAAGAGGCATTGTAAGAGCAAGGGATTATATTTTATCTACGGAAAAGGGTGCTAAATCATCAATTGGGAACAGAACTTTTGTGCAACACAGAATACTAACACCAGTTAAGACAGTAGTATCTGTTAGTGATAGGATGTCATATATAGTTCTGAGGGGTCACTGGTGTAATATCATTGTTCTGCATGAACATGCACCAACAGAGAAGAAAAGTGATGACTCAAAGGACAGATTTACGAGGAATTACGGCAGGTGTTCATTTTCTTAAGTACCATATGAAGATTAATGTTAGGAGATTTTAATGCAAAACTGGGGACAGAGAATATTTTCAAACCAAAGACCAGGAATGAGAGTCTACATCAGGATAATAATGATAATAGTGTAAGAATAGTAAACTATGCCACATCGAAAAATCTAATTGTTGAGATTATGATGTTCCCGCACAGAAACATTAATAAATACACCTAGACCTCTATTGACGGGAAGACTCACAATCAGATTGAACACATATTGAAAGACAAGAGTTGGCATTCAAGTATACTCAACGCACGATCTTTTGGGGGGAAATGATTGTCATATCGATCACTATCTGATGGTTGCAAAAGTTTGGGAAACACAGGCAGTAAGTAAACAAATATCACAGAAGCTTGATGAGGAGATTTAAACTCAAGAAGCTAAGTGAGTTGAAGGTTGGGAAAGAGTAATAGATTAAGATATCAAACAGGTTTGCAGCTTTGGAAAGCATAAATGACAGCAAGGACATAAAAAATAGCGCTTGGGAAAAAATTAAAGAGAATCTCCAAACCTCAGTTAAAGAAAGTCTAGGTCTGCATGAATGAAAGCAGCATAAACCATGGCCTGATAAAGAATGTGTATGACTGTTATATCAAAGGAAGCATGCTAAGATCCAAACCAAAGCAACATAAATACTCTAACCAATATAAGACATGAAGCTAGTAACCATTTCAGGAACAAAACGAAGACATACTTGTAAGCTAAAACAGATGATCTTGACACCAACAGTAAGACGAAGAATGTCACAGACTTGTATAAGAGACTAAATAACTTTAAGAAGGGTTACTAGCCTAGAACTAATACAGTAATGGACAAAGTGAGTGATTGGTTACAGGCTCCCACAGTATTTGAGCTAGGTGGAGGAACCATGGAGTTAGACACACTGCAACAGAGACAGCAGATCCACTAGTGCCTGAGGCCAGTGCCTTTGAGGCTGAGATGGCTAATGAAAAGCTAAAAAGGAACAAATCACCAGGTACTGATCAAATTCAAGTTGTACTGATTAATGCAGGAGTTAAGACAATTCGTTCTGAGATCAACAGAATTATTAACTATATTTGGAATAATGAGGAATTGCCGCACCAGTGGAAAGCGTTGATCAATGAAACTCTTTAGAGGAAGGGTGATAAACGGGACTGTAGTAATTATACAGGCATGTCACTTTTGTCAACTACGTACAGCACTGCCGACTAGAAACATTACCAGTGCTCCATGGTCATAGTACTCTCAGGATTGCTGACAGTACGGCCAAAACACGTCTTTGTAACCCATGGGATTTCAACAATGGCTGTTCTTGATCACAAAGAAAAATGATCTCTCTAAGCAACAACCATATTAGTTCCGGACTTTCCCTATGATTTAACGATGAATAAAAGCAATTTTCTTAGGGAAGTCAAATCCTCTCATGTACTTCACCTGCCTACAGTCATCTGTAAAATCGGTTTGGGCCAATTCTACTACGATAATGCAGCCTGCTCTCCGACAAGGTTGCTTATTCTGGCCTGAGAACAAAAGAATTCGAGAACACTCAAAATTTACTGGATACTCTAACAGAAATTACATTTACATTACTTCATATTTGCAAAATTTTACAGTGCCTTTCAGTAGGTTTCACGAAACGTTCACTAACTCTCCTCATGACGCCAATGTTTTATGCATCTTTATGAAACAGCCACACATGATACGAATTTCACTGTTTAGTCCCAAATCAAATCAGTGACAAGCACAACTTATTCAATTTATGGAATGTAGTGGAAACAGGAGAGAAGCATAATCCAGTTTAGCAACAACAGCATACAAATTGCCACAGAATACGGAAGTTCCATTAAAACCACTGCATAACAAATTTAGGTGGCCAAATAAGGAGCCTAGGAATTGCTTAAAAGATGTTTACATTAGATTACTGAGCACCAGTGGCTCTATGATTGGTACTCTCCCCTTTTGTTTGTTTGTTTGTTTTTGGTGCGACAGCCCCCAGTGGGCCAGTGCCTCCTCATTCACGAGGTTTCTAGCTCACACATAACGACACACAACAGTCGGTAGGTATCCTCTGGACAAGTGATCAGCTCGTTGCAGAGACCTCCACCTGACAACACACAACACTCACAACAAACACCCATGCCCCTGGTGGGATTTGAACCCACAATCTCTGCAGGCAAGCGGCCGCAGATCAACGCCTTAAACTGCGCGGCCACTGGGACCGGCAATTGTTTCAGCTTTGTAAGCCATCTACAGGGTGAATACACAATTGTGGTATGAACTATATATTAAAATGCCATGAGTTCTTTTGAATGGAATATTATATGTAATATATATGAAATATACATACACACATTAAATAGACTTACAGAATTCACAAAGCACACATCACAACAACAACAGTGCATAGCATTGAACAATGGCTACCTGTAATATACAGTATACTGCTGTGCAACTTATACACATATGTCAACTAATAATATGCATCATGCAAGCTATACCGAGAAATGTAATATAACTTTTAATATATGATATAATTATGTATCAATAACACACCAAAATCCAAAGAGTGACTAGTGAATTCCGAACACACATACCTATAAAGCATTAAAAAAAAAATTCATTACAATTCTGTGGTGAAGTATATGAGGTCTGACAAATTATTCATCAACTACAATGTGGTAACCTTCAAAGTACATATTGCTTCTCGGACGGTGGTATTCTTCTTTTTCAAATCTTTTTTGATCTTCTGAAGCAGATAGTTGAATTGGTGCTTGGACATTCTAAAATACTGATAAAATTTAATTTCGTCATCAGCTAATTTTTTGTACAGGGTTCAGTATTCGCCTTCTGATTTTCTGCTTCTGAAACACTTGTGAACCCACTTACGCTTCTTTTTATTACTCAGAGAAGCATTTTTCTCTTCATCTAACATTCTATGCTATTGCTGCTGTCTTTTAGAAAACGAATGAGGCTGCATATTTGACGGTGATAAGCGCGGGCCTACTACCACGTGCTCTGCCTGAAAGTGACTGAACACGACGGACTGTGTGAACACAGACCAATCTGACGGAACGAAGATGGAACGGTGACGGAACGGAAACGTGACGTATAGTGTGAATCAGCCCTTACTGTAAGCGGCATTATATTGGATCGGACGAAAGCAACAACCGCATAAACTGAAGTAAAAAGTTCATATGAAAATAAGAGAAGATTTCGACTGATGACTTGTTCGAACTATTGATCGTACAACTGAACCTTTCAGAGAAACACAGTGCAGAATACGGCAATAAAAACACTTGATGTTTATAGCTTACCCACTTCGAGGACCTGTTTAACTCAAATTTCTTCTGTATCACAAGATACAGAGCATTTTCCACATACTTTCATCAGTCCAACTTGTTTCATGGCCACCTGCACAACATCTACATTTCACAAATTTGCCGTACTACTCAAACCAGTGAACAGACTGACTCAAACCATCACATGAAAACAAACGTGTTCGAGGAATGACACGGATATTGGTCTGTTTTTGTCTGTTGCTCGATGAAGTAGCACAGCTTCCTTCCTGCGTAACCAATCAGATTTCGAATTCACGTTACATAATGGCAACGGTGAGGCTTTAACATTCCAGTCGCATGAGTCAGAAAATTCATATATTACTTATATAATTGCAATTATTTTACCTGTGTAATGTATGTGTGAAGTTGGTATTGATTTTTGTTATTTATGGATTTTGTTGCTTACTGATCAGTCACTTTGCCTCAAACCCATTCAGCAATGCCCTACGTTTGCTGTTGGTGTCCCTGGTTTGGACTTGCTCATTGGCTGAGACATGGATTTTGAATGCATGTGGTAAAAGCAGTTTATGTTATCTAACTGTCGGTGTAAAGGATCAAGCGTGTGCCTTCAATTAGGTATTGATTTTGCCGTTTTCTGATTGCAAGATGTATACAAAATCGGAGCTGGAAAGTATGACGTTTAAGGAACTGAAAAGGCTTGCCAGAGAGAAGAATATTTTTCACTGCTGGACCAGTAAGGTAATAACCAACTCCACGCCTTCCCATTCTATTTCTTTAAGATCTCTTTTAATACTGCTCTCTTATTGATGCCTAGGTATTGCAAGAGATCTCTTTACTTCAGGTTCTCACAGTCAACACTACCCATTTGTATTCGTCCATACACGAAACTTCCCCAGCCCATCTCACCATTCTTCATTTGATCGCCCAAATAATATTTGGTGAGGGGTACAGATCGTGTAGCTACGCGTTTTGCAGTTTTTCCAGTCTCCAGTTACTGCCTTGTAGGCCAAATGTCCTACTGAGCGCACTTTTCTGGGAAACTTTCATCCTCTGTTTAACCCTTCATGTGAAAGGCGTGTATTTCACCCCGGTATCAAACAGACAAAGTTGTAGTACTTTATAATTTATTTAACCTTTGTAACTTTAGATGCAGAGGGGAAGACAAGGTGAATGGTACCAGGCATTCCCTGAATTTGAATTTCACTAAATTTTTTCATGCATGAATTGTTGATGTGTTACTGTTGTTCCTCTATATATCAACTATGCTGTGTTTTAAAAGGATTTATGAGGTATCAAATATATATATATATGTATATATATTTTCCATTAAACAGATATACACAACGACATATATGAGCTGATTAGGCAACAAGTTTGGTTTATTACTAACCATTATCAGGCCTTCTCTATTAAGAACCATTTAATAAGAACTTATGACTTGCAGTTACAAAAGAGATCTCTTTCTTTACAAAGTACAAGATATGAATATATCAAGAAATTATTAGTAAAATTACAATAAAAGTATTATTTACAAAATATGGTATAGGGGTAATGATAAACGAGTAATACATGTTATTCCTATACCATATTTTTATGAATAATACTTTTCTTGTGATTTTTAATAGTAATTTCTTAATGTACTTCTGTGATTTACTTTCTAAGGAAGAGATCTCTTTCCTGACTGGATTGATTTTTTATTGAATGGTTCTTAAAAGAGAAGGCCTGATGGTTAGTAATAAGATGAGAACTTGTTGCCTAATCAACTTATGTTTGGTGTTGTGTGTGACTGTTTACTGGGAAATATAAACATTTGATTAACAGCACAAGAGGGATGAATAACCTTAAAATTATTGGCTGTCTTTGTGTTGTGGCTTTGTCCTGCATTCTCTTCACAACTCATGAACATATTGTTAGTTTCTGGAGCGTTTACTTCAAGATTGTCCTAATTACTAATAAAGCCTTTTTGCTCTTCTTTATGGTATGTGTATTTTCACCCAGTAGATTCACAACATCAGCACAGATCAGAAGCTAACACAAAGGTAATAAGTGGGTGTAATATTTTCCCATCATTTGCAACAGATTCAGAAGTGAGTAAATAGTTGAAAAACATTTTTTGGAACACATAATCTTAAATGAAACTAAGATTTAATGACAGATTAGAATCGTTTGTTTGGCTTTGGTGAGAGGTGAGACAGGTACCATTTGGGTTTTTTGCTGTGACTGCATTAGCTCATGACTTTAAATCTCAGGCTCATTGTCATATTGTGAAGTTACCTTTTTAATTTAATACTTACATACACTCGCGGTATATTGTCTTAGGCTAGCAATATTGCATTCTTTAGTTGAATCCAAACTGGATTGTTGAGTCCCAACATGGACCAAACCTTACTAACTAATTTTAAAGAAAGTATTACTTTGTAGAAAGACATTTTACTAATTTTGTATTTAATCAAAATGTATGAATATACACTGGAGAGTCAAAAATATTTTGATTTTTAAATTTGTCATTCTTGTTTATCAGCTCTTTGTGTTGTTATTCTTTATTATAGCGTGAAGCGGTTAATCACCTTATGTGTGTTGGACAGGAGGACTTAAACATGGTTGCTGTGACCATTGCAGACAGCCCACATTTGCCCAAAAGTAAGGATAAGCTGTTTGAATTATTGTAAAATAAAATATGTAGGTAGCCAATACAAAGAGGAGAAACAGTTGTGTTGCATGAAAAATGCTGTTGTAAGAAAAACATGTATCTTAAACCAGTAGTAACAAAATGTGCCTAATGTGATGAGCATAAATGTGGAATTGTTCGTAAGAAAGTGTTATAGTTGCACCTTAAATTCCTACTAAATGAATGCATTGTAATGGACAAAAAATTGAAATCTACTTCTTAATTCTTAATACATGCTCATTAATTACATTGATACAGCAGTCACTGCTGTCTACTGTAGGCTCTTTACTCAATGCTACATCGCAGGATGGTGGCTGCCATGCTATACTTCCATATGTTATTGTGCCACTGCCGTATATCTGCTGGTTTCGTGCAAGCTTTAAGGGAGTATGCCTGTCAGTGTCTGTTACACAGTGACTTTCATTAATGACTGTGATAATGCAACAGTGACAAAATGACATACATCTAAACGTAGTGGACTGGGTAAGGATATCAGGGATTTTATGCATTATGTTATGATTTGAACTTCTTGATTAAATGTGTGTTGTGTCACTTTTAAAATATATTTATGAAGCACCAAAATCAAGCTATCCATAATTTTTGGGACCATATGTTGCAGTCGGATTCTTCTGGGGTCAGAGCTGTGTGTGTCTTAAACCAAAATTTAAAAAAAGGGGTAACATTTACCCTATAACAGACCATGAAGGCCCAGAGGGGGAATAAAGGTGTAGCTGTACTCTTCCTTCAACTCTGGGGCTAGATGGGGGGGTGGGTGGTCAATGCCATGCCCAGCTGCTTAACCTCCAGTAAAGAGACCCAGTGTCTATTGTACAGAAAGCTGGTTGGGCCTCAGGGTCAGTCAGGGCAGGTGCAGAAAGATCTTGCCTCCACTGGGATTCAAACCTCAGCCCACCTAGGCTGTAACAAGTCACTTTACTGCCTACGTTATCCCAACCCACGTCTTAAACCAAGATGTATCTTAAATGTGCATTGTGTCAGTATTAAACATAAAATCAGTGTCTTGAGTACGCAGACACTATGTTCACTATAATCTAAATTGGCTGATGTATTTCTTCAATCCATTTTATGTTTATAATTTTGTATTTTTTTATGGAACATGAACGCAAAAAATAAACTAAAACTAGGGTTTCTCAGAACAAGATATGCTGAGCCCAATTATCTGTCAGCAGGTCTGGAAAGAAAATATCATTTAGGTGTTCAAAATATGACTCCATTTAGAAGAGTCAGACACTACCAGTAAAGTGTAATTACAAAATGAGTTGCATGTGCGCATGCACACACACACACACACACACAGAGCTGGAATGTTACTTCTTAAAGTAATTGAGTTATGTCTGCTATGTGGTTGAGTTTGATGATTTCAAATGTGCAAATGTGTGCAAACTGTCATTGTTTATCTTGTAGGAGCCAAAATGTCTCTGGACAAATTGAATGCCTGATACTCCCTCATAATATGTTAGAATATAGGGTTCCTCATCTGCCTGTTCATCACTGCCACCATGTTCTTAGCCATTTCCATTTTTCACTTTTAACAGAGAGTCTCTACATTGTGGAAGAACTCTGTTAAAAGTTACAAACTGTGGCTAACTACATTCATAGTGGTTTCACCTGCATTAACAGAATCTGAGTACTTTGTCACTGAGTCTGAATTTAGCTACCTCCAATCTTCCACTCTAGCATCTTGTTTATCTTCCTTGGAATCTTCATTACTCATGAGAATGTGGATTGCTTCCAAGAATTATTTGTGCATAGTCCACAGAAATAAATATACAGGTGCAGCAGAGAAGTGCAGATAGCACTTTCAGCAGGAGATTGCATGCATGGAAGATACAACATGTGTAGGTTGTCAAGCTCAGTGCTCAGCATGATGTGCATTAGCTTGGTCATGATACAGTGACTGGATGAGGTCAGTAGATTTCTAAAACATGTAATATTGACTAATGAAGCTGCCTTGTTACCAGGAGAGTTAAGCCGGGGACACACTATCGTCATGTCACGTGAGCTCACGTGACATGAGGTGGCGCACACGCATATTGTCATGTCACATTATCTCATGTGATCTGGATTACACACAGTTAGTAGAGTTCTCAGTCAGGTAACAGTCATGGAGTGTTGCAGTTCAACTAGTTCATTGGATTATGAGGAGGATCTTAAAAGTGTTTGTGCGATTCTAGCAGCCGACACAGTGACTGGAGAAAAGTGTGGGTTCATGACATCAATATGAAACGGAAGGAGAAGGGTGAATTTCATCATTTGGTTAAGGAACTTGAAGAACATCCAAATTGCTATGAGATGTACTTTAGAATAACAAAGGAAGAATTTTATTTTTTACATGATCTTGTAAGGGGCGACATAAAAATCAGAAACACACAGTTCCGAGAAACAATCAGTATGGAGGAAAAAATGGCTGTATGTTTAAGGTAAGTTATAAGGCAAATTATAGAGAAATACTTTTATTTTACAATAACATTTTGAGAAGTCAAGTTAACTGGAAAGTTAAATAAAAATTTAGTTAGTAATTAGTAGTTAAAAAGAATACCAAAGTCTTTTGACATAACTTCACATTTTCTTCAGTTCAATTCAAAATTGAACATTAATTCATCTCATGAGAAGCATTGATGGCCATGTGAATGCCTGAGATATCTAGCAGGTTTTGTGGTGTGTTCTCTTTAGGCCCCATATATTCTCTGCCCATTGCAAAGTTGCTTAGGGGTATGGCGTAAGCCAAATTTTGCGATAAACAGGAGGTTGCTACAGAAGCAGTTGATCGTGGACCTTTTTGTTGTTCCTCTAATGCAATTTGAGCTTGCATGACAGCCTGACTCAACTGCAATTTAATTTTTGCTGTTCAAGAGAAGGAAGTATCTTCATCATTTTGGCCATACTGAGCAAAAACATATCCGTCTCATCGATGTCCTGGATTGTCGTCTTTTCCTTGTGTCTTCTTTGCCTAAGGTAAGAGTTTTCCTTCATGACATTAACCATCTGCTGAATGGCGCTGTCCCTTGTTGCTTTCTTTTCATAGGAAAGTAGCCTTGTGTATGTGAATCAACATGAGATGAGGATGAAATTTCTTCATGTGTAATGTTGCTCTGGCCTTCCGGTATTTCGTAGGTGTTCATTTCTGGCTCGTCCGTCTCCTGTTCATCAATTTGTATGTCTTCCAGATTCTCTTCTTTCTGTATGTTGCTCTGAGTATTTTTGTGTCAAGTGAAGGCAGAAGAAAAGACATTTCCAAGTTGAACCTCCAAGGAACAATTTTTTTTTTTTTTGCTCCATCGCCCCTTTTTTTATTCCGGCGCCAATTCAAAGCGTTCAGAAAACATTGCCGTAACTTTTCCCAAGTGTCTTTTGCAGTTTCAACTGAAACAACAAAAAATAATGGTAAACATTTATTTTTCAACACATACAAAACTAATTCAGTTGTAATAATTCATTTTCAGGTTCCTGGCCACTGGCAACTCTTACCGAAGCGTCGGTTTCACTTATCGTCTGGGATTCAGTACAGTAGGACTGATAGTGAGAACTGTTTGTGAAGCTATATGGAGACGGTTGGGTCCTCTTGTTATGCCAGAACCATCAGAAGATGTTTGGAAATCACCAGCAAGTAAAATCCAAGATTTGTGGCACTTTCCAAACTGCCTTGCATCTATCAATGGGAAACACATCTCTATTCAGTGTCCTATAATTGGAGGCGCATTATACTTTGATTACAAGGAGTTTCATTCAACAGTACTTCTAGCACTAATTGATGCTGAGTATAAATTCCTAGCTATAGATGTAGACTCATATGGGAAAATTAGTGATGGCAATATATTTTCTAAATCAGTGATTGGAACAAAACTAGAAACCGGAACACTTAATGTTCCCCCAAATATGCCGTATGTTGAAAATGCTGTTCCCGTGCCATATGTTATAGTTGGAGATGGGATGTTTTCCCCTGAAAACATATTTACTTCGTCCATACAGCAAACACCACCAAGGAAGAGACAAAAGCAAGAAAATTTACAACTGTCAATTGTCACGAGCTCAAAGGGTTGTTGAGAATGTGTTTGGTATTCTAGCTTCTGGAGAGTCTTCTGTGGGCTTATAGAGGTACAGCCTGAAACTGTCGACAAAGTGGTGCTAGCTTATTGCTGCCTCCATAACATGCTGTGTAAAGAACGTAACCTGCCAGATGAAATTGAGCTGCTGTGTCCCAGGACTTCTGGCCTACAAAATTTACAACAACTTAAGAGAAATGCACCCCTTGAAGATGTTCAAGACTACTTCAAAGATTATTTTAATTTGGCTGTTGATTCATTACCATGGCAACTAGCCATTGTTAACCTTGGAAGATTTCATTCGCCATGAAGAACAACGTAAAATGCATGTACCTACGTTTGGGAAACTGTTTATGTGGTGTACATGTCTGAACTCACTTTAGAACTTTCCTCTAAATGAAAGCTGAAATAAATATACACATGCAAATAAATACATAAAACATACATTTTATTTTCAACTCCTTTCCTATCTCTTCCCATGTGTTGGCTATCATATGCTGATCTCTATAATCTGGTGACTTGGTGTCATAAAAAGGTCCATTGGCACACTTTTTCAATAAGCATTTTGTCCATTTCTGGAAACAACTGGTAAAAATGTCTGAAGAGCACTCGACACGTAGATCACGTCTCACGAAATGTGAGAGACGAGCTGGCGCGTGAGCAGAGCAGAGTTGCACGTGAGATCGCGTGACGGAAGTGTGAATCTGCGCGATAGAATTCAAGGTTAAATCGCCTCTTACATCGCAAATGCACATGTAACAACACATGAGCTCACATGACATGAGGATAGTGTGTCCCTGCCTTTAGTTGGCACAAATTTAGAATCTGGAAGATGGAGCATGACAATTTGGGTGTGTAACACGCTGCGTACTGTTCATTGTGGTTCCTGCATTTCCTTGCAGTGCCTATGCATGTGTTTCTGTGGACTACATGCAAATGATTCTTGGATGAATTCCACATCCTTAACCCTTGTGTTCACACACCTGGTTCCTGTTGACCATAAACTCCTTATGCCACTTGCATATTGATGGTCTATTTGGTGTTGTTCTTTGCTCCTTTACTTAAAAATTACTGTGCACTTGAACATCTGTTTTGGTTTCCATATGCTGCTGCACACTGAGACTTGTCCTGGGGTTTGATTGTTGTAGGCATTTCTCAGTTATTTGTAACCAACTGGAATGCAAAAGCATTGTCCTACAATAAACTTTTATAATTGCTTGACCATACCTTAATAACTTTTTTGTATTATGTAGTGCCAGTTGAAAGTTATAGGCTAATACAATGTCATAAAGGTATCATATGGATATCCTGTGTTATTAAACATTTAAATTGGAAGTATTTTTTATATGTATACAGTAGGAAATTTGTGTATCATATATAGAATTGGATTGTGCAAAAGAATGGTTAGGTTACATTTAGTGTTCTGATGTCTATTTTACTCCTTAAGTAAAACACAGGCAGGTGAAGAATCTTTTAATTGTTGATATCAAAGAGAGAATATTCTATGTAATGGATGAATGTTTGAAGTTGAACCTTTATTGGCTTGATTATGCTTTAGCAGTATATGGTCTAGCTCTCCAAATATTGTATTTGTTCAGTAGTACTTCCATTATCCCAAGTACAGTCTAACTGCCATTCCTAGACATTGATAGGTAACTGCAGTTACTGCAGTTTTGGAAGTTTAATGAACTGATCAGATAAACTTCAGATGTGCAGATGACTCACAAGAGTGTGACATAAAATTAATTTGCTAAATAGTGGTTAATTTTGTGAACAATTTATCTCCTTCACCTGCAGGAATTTCATATCATGCCACCATGAAGTCACAGGTGTTGATAATGTAAACAGGTAAGTCACAGTCAAAGTTGCGCTGACGTATGTGTATTAATTTTTTTGAACAGAACCCAGATTTCCAAAACCAAGGATGACATTTTTTCAGCTAGATAAAGATGATTCTTCCCTTTCAGCAGCTGAATTTTCTCATAAAGGTATGTTACAGTTTATTAAGTTCTAATGTTTTCACACAGCATCAGGTTTTAAAGCTTGTAAGTTCTGCAGTGACATGTGTGGGCAAATGTGTCCACATTATTTTGTCACCTTTGGCATTCTTGCCAAAATTTCCTGAAATAAGGTCTTGCTTGTCTGCTATTCATCCATTCCAAAAACTTTTACCTACAGTCAGAAGTAGTGTCATGACCATTGAAACCTATCCTGATACCTTACATAGCCCATTTCACAATGTTCATATTAACATCTGTATAAAACATGTTCTATGCTGTGTTCTGAGCCAATTGTACTTTTTGTTATGCATTCTTTGTAAAATGTGCATGAAATGGAATCATACTCTTCATTATTGGGCCATGAAACTTGGAGCATTTACTGCAGTAGATCTATTTTATAGAAGTACCATTTCTTTTTCTTCTATACCTCCCCACCTCATCCCCTGCAATGTATTCCCATGAATAGAAAAGAGGCTTATGAAATCATTGTGCTGTCTTGTGCTTGTACCCTTCCGGCCCATTTTGGACCAATTTACTGAATTCCACAGAACTTGGTATAAGTGTTATCTGTTGATGGCTATGATGGTGTCATACTTTTTGATTTTCTGCAGTTGGTGATTACAACATGGATCATTTACTTAATGACAGTTATAATATGAATGCAGTGTTGTATCAGTGTGTCACTGAAACTCTTAGGAAACAGAAAACTTGCTACAACTTTTGCTTTCACATTGTCACAGTTTCTGAAGAGGGGGTGGCCTTAGTTACATTTTGTACCTGGTTCATCTATTGGAGCAATCAGAGGAGGTTGTGTATGTGTGCTTGTCTGCATGTTCAAAATTTAAAATTACTGAACAGATTTGGACTAAATTTGGTATTTGTTGTTGGCATAGAAAGCTGTCAGAAAGTTTAATTTTGGTTTGCCTCAATCAAGTATAATTTATACAGTGTATGAAGTTTAAATCCACTCTATTCAATTAAATTTCTTGAAAACAACTCATTGTGCCTGGTGAACCAGAAGTCACAAATGATGTGTTCTTGCTTTTTCTACATATTTCCAGGGTATCAGAAATATTTTGCAACTCCCAGTGAAGCGAGAAAGAGCAAAGCCAATGAAAACTCTAGATGCAGTACACGAGAATCTGCGATTGATGTAGTTTCATCAAGTAAAAAATCATTAACCCCTGCTTGCACTAGTACTGGAACAATGAAAATCAGAGGAGTGACATTGCGTGATCTTGGGAGACCTCTAACAAGAAGTAAGGGAGTGATTCTTTCCTGTTACTTGGATTCTCATGTAGTTACTCTTGAACAAAATTGTGAATGTATTGAAAGTGTGGAACTGACTTACTATTGTTCTTTTCAAGGTTATAAGAATCAACTCATGCACATGGACTTATCAGAAGGTGGTGAAGAATGTAATCCAGGTGGGTTAACTTCTGTTCTTGTAAAACAAATTTAATGTAGGGTGTTAAAAAGGGGGAAGGGGGTAGGGAAATTAATGCAGGTATTAAGGAAGTGTGTGTGAGAGAGAGAGACAGGTGACAGCCTAAATCGGGGTGAACTTTAGTAGATAAATAAGAGGTAATTTCTTCTGTGGGTTGTCTCCCAGATTACTTGTTATTCAACCTGCTGTGTCACAGAAATGGCACTTTGAATTTTTTACCCAAATTGCCAATGTATGTGAAACTTTATAAAATACTAGTCAAATGTCGAATTGCAGCATAGCTGTAGCCGAAGAAAATGTGTAGTTGATCATTTATGTCTTATTACATGGGACTTGTTAATCTGAGGTTAGTGCATTTTATACTCATTTAAATGTTACTATGTTCATATTTTGACCCATTCCTGTATGGAAATATTCCTCAGAGCATATATAGATTTGAGCACAAGAAAAATTTTAGAACCATGCTGTGTTCATTGTTTATACAGGTTACTTTGTCATATGTGTTTCATGAGGAATCATTAGATTACTTTTTGAAATAAATATTCCTCTTTAGCTACATCAAGGTGTATTATTGTTTGTCCTGGGTCAGTTCAATTCAGTTCACATCATCACCATTTATGTACAGCATTTCCTTCTAAATTTTCAAAGGATAATTTCTTGTGAGGTATCCCCGTCTGAGTGATGTTTTCATTTAGCCCAATCTACAGTGTTGGTCCAAAAAGCTATGTTTCCTATGATTAGATCTTTGCTATCACAGTAACAGCCATACATTACTGTAGCATACAGTTGATTTGTATCCCCAACTGGTGTCATGGTAGTAACTCAGGAAAGATCTAAATAGCTTGATGTACATGAATGATAATTTATGTCTAAGACATAATTTCTTTGTGTTGAAAATAGGTATAGCAGTTGTCAGTTGAGATCTGTGTCGGTTCATTGTCCCTGTGCACAGCAGTTTGTACCGTAATGCGTGGAAGATGTTGGTTGCACGCAACATGTAATGCCAATGCTACATCACATGCATTATTGTAGCTGCTCCTATAGGTGTATAATGTAGCAGTCTGGAAGTGAGGAACAGTTAGAGTCCTATGAAATAAGGGCCTTGTATTAACATATTCTACAGTTTTTTGAGCTTTGATACTTATATTCAAGAATTTTACATTGTAGCATCTTTCTGCCCCCCCCCCCCTTATTTTGGGCGGGGGGGAGGGTAGCCAATATGCCAATTTACCTCACAAGATAGTGAAACCGTATTAATTAGAAGAGTTTGGGACTGAAAAGTAAGACTTTGAATTGTGAAATTTTGAATTTTTTAGTTATCCAGTACTTGCTTACCTTTATGTTGTTGATTGAATTTCTAATTTTGTAAGCTATAATTTTTTAAGAAACTGGATAATTAGAAGATCCCCATCTTTTACTTAAGTGCCTGCTACATATTGTGGTACAATTTACGGTAAACTACAAGTGAGCAAACAATTATTTAGCTTCGTCAAACTTTGATTGTACTTCATTGTTTCTTAATATAAGACTCAATTGGCCTTTGTATCAGGGTGTTCTTATGTGATTTTAACACAAGATCTCAAGTTTGTATATGACTTTGATGGTTCTGTCAATAGCATCAATTAAACTTACGAGAGAGGCCAGCACTACAATGGCATTAACAAATCTTTGTGAGCTGGTCACACTGCAAGTGATTGCATTTCCTCCCTCTCCTTTTCTTCCATCTCCTCATCACTTGCAACATGCTCACAACTAGGGCCATAAGAACTTATCTTTTAATTACTGGTGGTTAGGATCGAAAGGTTGACATCGAGAAATTTGTCAGAGCTACAAGAACAAGTTATGTGACCTTGAAATTCTGCCAATTCAAAAATGCAATTTCTGTGCCTAATTTTCATAAAATAAGTGCATGACAAATGCAATGGTCACTCTTTCTATAAACAGTAGTAGCACTCCTGGCATGATTACTAGTACAATAGAACACTTTTCCAAATGACTTGTACATACCAGCTTTAGTAGCCTATCCTTAGCAGTCTGTTACATGAAATAGTACAGTTCACATTCCAGCATTACAGCTTCAGATGACTGACATTCAGTTAAGTACACATGCATGTGCAGCTGAATTTTGATTGCCTATGCCAAAAGGTATGTGGCAGTGTGGTGTGTATTGTTTGCTGTCATTAACTGTAATCAGCAGCTGAATGTTGGCTGCTGCTCAAGATCAACTGCTTTCAAAATTATGGGCTTTTTGCAATTATGCACAGCATTAAACAAGAATGTTTGTGTGTACTGTCCAGGAAATTACATATTTTGAATTAAAATTTGGTGATCACAATGCTGTTATGTAGCCTAGAATTACAAATTAATCATATTTTGAATTAATGGCATTGAGAAGTACACAAGGTCCTATGCTTAAATCTTGGGAACATGGCATGCTGCTGTGTGGTATTTCAAATTAACTCATTTTTTAATTAATGAAGTTTTACCGAATTAGAATATTTTGTATGATACCTACGAGTGAAAGTCAATAAGTATCCGCACAGGTGTTATAATTTTTTATGGGTTGGCGGTACTGCTTTCTGTGCGCATGCTAACAGATAGCACCTTTGTCTCCGCTTGTGGAAAGTTTCAGCGTCATCACACAGTTTATCTTTGCGCTGTGACACAATTAGAATGGCTGCGCCACTCTCCGTGTGCACGAAGGAAGAACAGCATGGCGTGATCCG
>Ga0123354_10003706_pt1 | contig 21250 bp, 19 predicted proteins | sample TergutLab28metaG_2_FD_97872 | JGI IMG/M metagenome (GOLD analysis project Ga0123354, IMG submission 97872) | Labiotermes labralis P4 segment gut microbial communities from Petit-Saut dam, French Guiana - Lab288 P4 | ecosystem: Host-associated > Arthropoda: Insects > Digestive system > Gut ... | reverse complement strand
CACCACTACTACTACTACTACTACTACTACTACTACCACTACTACTACTACCACCACCACTACTACTACTACTACTACTACTACTACTACCACTACTACTACTACCACCACCACTACTACTACTACTACTACTACTACTACTACTACTACTACTACTACTACCACTACTACTACTACTAACACCACTACTACTACTACCACCACTACTACTACTACTACTACTACTACTACTGCTGCTGCTGCTGCTGCTGCTGCTGCTGCTGCTGCTGCTGCCGCCGTCAGTGCACCTTGTATTATGGTAGGTGGTCACGAACATTCCAGAAGAACGTGCTACGTTCGTCTTTAACGTAAAGGAGGCCACACAGCAGGAGGCGGTCATGACCTATATACGGTACTATTTGCCTGGAGGGAGCGAGGAAAACAGCCCAGATTTTGTTCAGTATAAACACCCTCCTGGGCCATAATTTAAACAGCGACCTGCCGGATATTGATATCTGTACCGCGTGATGATGAACTTGGGCTTCCTTTGTTAGTCGTCTGTCTCGTGTCACTCTAGCTGTTCGCTCGGCGCTGATATGTTCCCTGTTCACAAACAAAGCAACAGGCGGTAGCGCCGGCGTGCCTCGGGCGTCCCGACGGGTGCGTCGTCAGTCGGAGATATGCAGCGTCGCGGTGCGGTGCGCGATGTGGGTCAGTGAATATGTCTCACTTTAAGGATTACAAGTTCTTCCGCAGTTTCAGCGCCAAGGTTGAAGGATGGCCACTGAGGAAAGCGGAGCAGCTCTGGAGGCGTCTGCGAGAGCGCAAGATAGCAGGTACGGGCTTCGATCCTGCTCGGCTTTTGTCCTTCGAACAGTGGATTGATTCTTGGATTATTTAACGAAAGTTTTTATTTGCATAGGTGATGAAGAGTAGGGGGATGGGTGCGTTTGCTCCTTGGTTTATTTAACGGCTCTTTTTCAGCTGTGTAGATTAAGACTGGAATTGGCGGGTGACTACTTTTTTTCTGTGTTTGTATAAAAACGCTGTATCAAATAAAAAGATTATATACGCGAAATGACGGTGTGGTTGTGTTTCAGCTTGTTGTAACAGTTGTAGCGTCTAGTACCTGCTTGGTAGTGAATGATCAGCTCTGAAGGGAATGGCAGTTAGCAAAAGGAACCCTTACTATCCGTTTGATAGATGTCAATTCAGAGGCGGCGTCACTAAAGCCCAAGTAAACTAAACAGGACGCTGCTGCAGTCTCTGATACCCTTTATATGTAAATTTACATGAAGCAGAATGTGATTTAGAGGATTGATTTGTGCTTCGAAGGTTCAAGTTCCTGGCCCAGTGTTTACCTTGGGACAGGAAAAAACACGAAATCCCGTGTCAGGAATGGAGTCGTGGACTGTCTTGAATAGGAAACAGGCGTTATTCCTGTCTCCTTGGACTGCTGGTGATGAGGGGACTCCGCTTTGTAGTACACAGAGTTGCCAGGTATTTTGTTCGCATTTTAACACGATACGTTGGTAGTGGTGTGTGTTGTATACATGACTGTTCAAAGATCTGCTGAACTCTAAATATACACCGCATCCGCAGTAACATGAATATCTCTTCTATTTCATTAAGCACATCCGTACGTTAGGAAAGTGAAACGTCATTTAATTAGGGCGTAAAAGTCACGCATGCGCGGTTTCTCGCATGTTACGCCGTGTGGACTGATAGTTACCGAGGTTTCGGAGGAGCGTAGTGTCTCCATCTTCCGAGTGCAGTAGTGCAAGGCTTTTCATGGAATGGCACTGTACTCTGTAATGTCGGTAACTATTTGCTATTCGACTGCTAGTAACATTCAGACGAACTTGAATCAACTAACGTCACAGATTTTCGTTTTGTGTGACATTTGTTTTTGTAAGATGAGCTTTTCTGATGTTGACTTAATGTCAGTTAAAGCGTGTAATGGGCTGATGGGGACTCAAAAAAATTCTGTCGGTAGCTTCTAGTGAGAACGTTCCATACCACTTGGATCGAAATGATTATATTCTTGTATACGTATAGGTAAAGCATAAACACAGATAGACATAGCTTGTATGTTATTTATGCACATCGTATACTAAAGTGCGCGGCATTATATTCTACTGCGTTGTATCCTTCAAAACTGTCTTATCATCCTGCGAGAAGAAAGAAATAATAGAGGACGACGTTGTGTATTAATTAAAAATGCATTGAGAGATGACTGCAGTGATGTGGGTCTAGAGTGAATAGATATGAGGAACAAAGATACCAAAGGACCATTAAAAGTGGTATTTAAAGGAACTACACCAATGGTAAGGACCAGAATTTGGTGGTTGGTTTCTGAAACTGGGAAAAGTATAAAATGAAAGATTACGGTACAGTAGAAGAGAATGCGTAATGTGTGGAAAAGGGGAAAGAGGAGGAAGTAGAAGATGATCATATAACGATAATAATAGTAAGATACGCACTAATATCATACCGGAACAAACTGCATACCGAGGAGCTTCATAGTATCCTGTTTTCATCTACGCAACTTCGATAGTGTGACTAACACTGATGTCGACAGCTTAAATTGTATTCGTGGGGGAGATAGAAAATAAATGTATTGGAAGTTGAAAACTTATTCCAAGGGGCCTCGTGAGAAATCAGGGTAGATGTGGGAACGTTGGCAAGGAGTACTTAGAAAAGCGTTTTAGAGAGGAATGGAATATCTTTGAAGGAAATGAACAACTGCCTGTTACTGCGTGCTGGAGCACAACTCTTCTTTCTAGTCCAAGAAATGCACCGTCATTAATTGAATCCAAAGTATCAGTTCCATGCTCATACTAGCTTGCTACGGGGTCAGATGAATCCACTTCACTCCACCACACTCTGTGCCTTAAGGTCAGTTTTGTAATTGCTTCGTTCATTGCGTAACCCGAGCTGTTACGGTTTTCAGCCTGTCTGTCTAAGGTTAATTTAAATAGGAGTTGAAGATTTCTCGGCGATTTACGTGATGAAGTTCTTTTGGGATATCGCGTATGCGAAAACGAAATTGGTATTCAACGTTTCGCCTACCGTTTCTGCCTTCATCAATGGAGGTTGATTTTGCTTCCATTTTTACACTGTTGATCATCCGAGAAGACTTCCTGGCATCAGTTTTTGTGTCCTGGCGTTTCGATGTTATGTATGGCAGTAATTCTTTTTAACCCAAAGGTAAAGGTAAAATTCACCCTAGAGCAGGCCACGAAAGCCTAGAGGGGGAGGAGAGGCGTGTCTCTACTCTTCAAATTCGGCGCTGGATGGGTGGTGGGTGGTCGGCACCACGCCCCAGCCGCTTTACCCCCGGAAAAGCCTGGTGCCCATTGTATAGGAGGCTGGTTGGGCCCCAGGGCCGGTCTGGACGTGTGCGGAATATTTCGCCCCCCACCGGGATTCGATCCCCATACCGTCCAGCCTGTAGCGAGTCGCTATACTGCCTTCCAGCCTAAATGGAACTGTATTCCTTGTGGTGTAGGTCTTGCCCCCTCTCGTAATACAAGCACCGTTTACCCGCTGCCTGCATGCCTGTTATGTTGCTAGTCGAGAGATGGATGTCTCCGCGGGGAAATTACAGACAGGAAGATATACCTTTGGACTTGTAAGATATAAACATTGTATGAAAAAACATACTCACTGACATTAAACTATTTTCATACAAATATCCTGTGGTCGTTCCACTAGGCGGACCCTTATCCGAAACCTTTCAACAACGTCGGGAATATTAGACGCTATACATATGGTCTGGGTGTTATCTCGTCTTAACATCCGGCCATTTCTCTCATTTATGCCCGCCATGATTGATGACTGTGTAGGGCCTACAGTGTAATAACAGCCTGGGTAGCTCATTCATTATAGTGATTAGGCTAGGGAAAATGAGAATTCGATTCTCAACAGAGGCAGAGATTGTTCTTCCCTTCACAGTGTCCAGAGCGGACCTGACGTCCACCTACATCGAATTCACATACAGCGACCGGGGTCTATAGTTTTCCATTCTAATTATAATAATATTATAATAATAATATTTATTTAACTGCGATTGGGTTTTCACCCGGTGGCAGTCGTTTTTAACACATATACAAGAACTTGAAGTAAGGAGATTAACGAACGATACGTGTAACTGTACTTCCGGTCGTCCATAAACCATCATGGCATGATGCTGGTGTGAACGGCGGAACTGTCTGGTTACTGGCGAAAGCTGTTTTGTTTTATTTCTGTGGTGGGGCTTGGCCTGCGAGCCCCGATATACGTCAGTTCGTTTTTAGGCGCTTTCGCAAAATTGCGAAAAGTGACTATTAGGTTTGTCATTTCAGTCTGTCCTTCCGTCTGTCCGCATGGAACATTTCGGCTCCCACTGGACGGATTGTCGTGAACACTATTAAAACTAACTTCTGTGCACTAAGTGTGTATATTAAAGCACATCATAATTTTTTAACTCGGCGCGTTTCGGCTGCCATTGATGCCATCTTCAGGGAGTTCAGTCTTACTGTTTTTTTCTTCTTAACACATCCGAATGGATCACCATTCGGATGTGATAAGAAGAAACAACAGTAAGATTAAACTCCCTGAAGATGGCATCAATGGCAGCCGAAACGCGTAGGAGTGAAAACTAGTGTCTGATTTAATATACACAATATAGTGCACAAAATTTAGTTTTAATGGCTAGAGTTATTGAACATGGTGCACGGTTTGTTCGATATCATGGCTTGCCATGAAGTTTGATATTTGAGGATTTTTCGATAATCTGTCGACAGAATTCAAGTTTCATTAAAATGTGACAAGAATAACGGGCACTTTACACGATGGCTTATGTAAATTGACGGTGGCTCGGTGAATACTTCTCTGAATGAGTTTCAACAAAAGTTGTAGAGAAAATCAAAACACACATTTTATGTTCAGTAACGTTTCGTCCGAAAATCGTGCAGCTAATGAAACAATGTGGAAAGATATGGCAGAGCCAGACAGGCCACAGATCACAATGTAATACGGCGCAGAGAGGGTGCGATTTGCGTAGCGTTTGATGAAGACAAGAATGCACACACACACACACACACACACACATTCAAGATATATGCTGCTTTTCCACGGCAACAATGGTTGCGCGAACGCGCCTCACTGTTACGCTATACGTACCTTTCCGGTGATGTAATTTGCGACTCAGAACCTGTAGGCGCATGTTGCCATCGTTACCGCGATGCCAGTGAACGAAATGGGCGCATTAGGTTATTGTTTTGATTTACGCTTGTCGCGTGTACAAAGCACGGTGGACTATGAAAGTCCGCTGCAGACTGTCCAGACTGACTCGTTAAGCTAATTGTCATTTAGCTGCTCAAGATGTTCTCAATTTATGTGTACTCATAAGTACGAATTGGCCACAATTTTATCTCTTCAATGGAGCGGATCCAGTTTGCTTGCAAGGCAGAAAATGAAATGTGTTTCTATTTCCCTACAATTTGTCTGTACTCATGAGTGTACCTGTAACCACAGGATTCCCGCGTATTGCAATTGCTTGTCTTTGATGTGCCCTGCTGAGGTTTTACGTCCAGTTGCCAACATTACCCAGTTGATCGTACCTGCCCCGTAATGCTTATGACCTTTATCGGAATTTGACTCTACTAACGCAGCATTCCGCTGTGGAATGCGAATTGGTTACTCTTGAGCAAACGGGTTGACAGCGGTGACAGTGTGCAGTGGTGCGATGATGCGAGATGTTGATAGGATGGCAGACACACAGTAATACAGCCAGACACACCGCGACTGTAAGCGATGATTGGATGCATAACTACGAGTAGCATATGCGTGTGGACCAAGATATCGTCCAGAGAAATTGATATGGGATCTCCTCACATGAATTTGGACTAGGAAACTATGAGGTTGTAAAGGTAAAGTTGTCCCTGTGCTTAATTAAGCGCCGTGCGGTAAAGCATGTGAGGGAATGCAGTTAACTCCCCGTTTGCTTTACGCCTCGGTACTCTTTGAATAGGCGGATTGGTCAGACATCCCGTCTATGCACTGTAGAGACGAAGGAAAACGAACACGTACCCTAGTGTAATATTTGCACACAATGTAGAGATACGTGCCACGTAAGAGGTTTATGAGGTTCTGTATCATTAGTAATGTTAGGTTTCTTTAAACGTTTTGTCTATGTGTACTATTGGCAAAAGTGTTTTTAAGTTTGGCGTTTTTAACATGCAACTATAAAATCAATCACAAAAACCTAAACAAGAAAATACATTGTTTTGGGGGAGAGACTGAAATTAATCTCCTACTTGTTTTGGCCCATTATGAATTAGCTCCTTGATAATGGCATGGACCGAAACACGTACGGGATTAATTATAACGTTTAGGGGTTCCTATTTAAATAGTTTTTTTTTGATAATTGTGACTGAATAAATAAATACTCGGTGGTGTGCAACGTAACAGGCCTAACTAGAACAAATTCTGTTGTGTAATGTAACACAGTTGATAATGATCCTAGGATGTTAATGTGTCGGGCTAAGTGAATTTATATAGATTGAGGAGTGTTTTGTTTGAATGGATGTTATATCTAACAGATGTCGTTCCATAAAAGGGCTGGAAGTTTCTTGACTGGGCGAACAGCTACTAGTTTTTAATGATGATTCTACTCCATGGAGTTCGTAGCAACAATTGGGATTGCTTCTGAATGCGTTCGTATGCCTGCTTCGTGCAGTGGATATTGCGAGCCATAATACAAATGAGAGAAGTAGCCTGTTTCATGTACGTTCGGTATCTGTAGCAGAGTACAGCGGGGTCTCAGCCCGTCACTCTTCTGGGATGTCATTACAAAGCTTGTATTCGCCGAACTGACTTACATATCCACGAAACTTTTGTGTAGTTAACAGTGCTGATTCATTTAGTTACGTGTAGAACTTCCGTACGAGTGCAGTTCGTAGTAGTACAAACAGTTCAGTACGCAAGCCTCTATTGTACTGCGAATGCATGCGTCATGTTAAGGCAGTAACTAAACAGCGTATGTGATTGTTTTGTATGGGGATATTCCCGTTTCCATGCATTACTCATTCTCGTGTTCCGTAAGTGTTCCTTGTGCAAGCTTATGCTTGCAGTTTCGTTCGGTGTTTTTCTTTATGTGGCGTAATTTTTGTATAATCTAACATTTATGCCTACGTGTAGGATCCATAATAGGAGACAGCTTATGATGACTGTCTGTGTATACTTAAATAATGGAATAAACAAACTCAATATTGGTGAAGTGAGAGAGAAAACCAACGAGATGCAACAGTTAGAGGTTTATTTTTAACAATTTCTCAACATGTTTCGGGCATCATTATGCCCGAAACATGTTGAGAAATTGTTAAAAATAAACATCTAACTGTTGCATCTCGTTGGTTTTCTCTCTCACTTCATAATTTGCTCACGATGCACGGTCACAGAAATATTGGTATTATTATGAACCTACTACAACTGTTTGTCCCATCCTGTCGCAAGTTTCTATTATACTTATGGAAATGAAGACACGGCATGTCATCCTGTACCTATGACAGTGGTATGTGTGTGCTCCTTCCAATAGCGTTAGGTGCGTGTTTCCACGTGTCCCACGTGTTTTGAATCCTCGATAGGTACTGTGCCAGCCAAGGGTAGAACAAAAGTTGCTTCTATAGCTTTCTTATTTTTTTGTCAGTTCAGTTAGGTTGTGTAGTGTAAGTGGTATATTTATTCTTTGCACTAATTGCATGTGTTGGATTATAAACAGTGTGCCTTTTTCTGAGCCTTACTGTAGTCACAAGTGACTTTTTCATTTTGGGACCAAAATACATTGAAGGTTTTGAGGCCAATGAGACCTGCCGTTTGGTACATGTACCGTACTGCTGGCCTGTGAGACTTTCTTTGCGTGGAAGAATAGGTAAAATCCTTCAAATTCGTTTTCAATTAATTAACTAACGGAGGAACGAACTAACTAATAATTAAATACATAACAACTGGCTCACTAATTAATAGCACAGAGCAGATTTTTCGAAAAATTTATAGTCGCTAAAATGGTTAAGAAAGCCATTGCCTTGTGCAAAAATTGCAATCTTTTTGCCATGTTCATAGCAGTTTGCCAGTAGACCCCAGTCCTAAGCTAGAGGGCCCCAATCCTTATCTCGTGTATCATTTTTGTAAGATCCATTTAATATTATATTCCCACATACCTCGCGTGGTCTCTGACCTTCATGTATCTTTAGCTAATATCCCACCCTTTTCATCATCCTTAGTTTGGTGTCCCACACATTCCTTGGTGAAGAGTACAAATACGAACCCGACGTTTTCCATGTTTCTCTTAGGCGCGGATATTCCGGTTAATTAATTAAACTGCCATCAAACACAACTATATTTATTGTTACAACATCCTGTTAACAATAAACTGCATGTTTCGGCCCACGAGGGCCCACTTCAGGCTTCTTATAAAAACATAAAAGGAAGTGAAATAGGTTATAATTAAATTTGTTTTGTGTGATTCGTGATTCAGTTAAATTGGTAATTGTATTCAAAGCATTTCTTTATTGTAGCTAATATTTTGTTATGTTGTTTAGTCTGTTAAACAAATTCCTCTTCCAAATATTTTAGTCTTTCTAAACATCGTATGAGAACTAAAAATATTTGCTCCAAGTATTAAGGAAAAACGGATAGAATTGTTGCAGTTTGCTTTGTTTAATTGTTTGGATCTGGATTGTAATGTTAACTTCCGTTTATTACTCCTCTTTCCCGCTTGTGAAGTGATGGCGTTAAAGAAGTCCTTTTGTATTTTTATTGAGGCAGACAGTGTATACTGCTTTTGTAACTTAACTTTGAAACTTGTGTTAACGATTTGTTTTGGATAAGCAGACTTTATTTGTTGTAACAGTTTGTCCTGGTTTTGTGTTTACATGTTTGCTAGTGTGCACTGAACTTAAAACTTTCTGCACTTTGTTTTAAAACACTCTCAGTCTGTGTTCTTCCCTTGATGTAAGAAAATTCTTAGTACTGTGAATCGCCTAGGTAGTGGTCGTTTCAAGAGGAAGATATGCGTACTATTCATGTTTTACTTCAAAGATGGAGGGGACATATCCCTCCGAAGTGTTGGTTACGCCTAGCAGAGTACACGCGATCGTAACCGAAAAGAACACGATACTTATCGATACCGTTTTGATAACCTTATATCTCTTATGACTTATTATCCGAATTTTACTGTTTTGACGTGCTGATAGTTCTTGGTAGAGAGTTACAGTATAATTAAGTTTTCTTGTACTATGCAGTTCAACAGTAAATTGAAAGATCTGATGCTTGCCAGAGCTCGTGTGTTGGATGCATATTACATCAGCCCTCACGTAGCAAGTTACCCATGTCTCGGTATTTCGGTTCGTTTGTTTGGATAACCCTGTGAGAAGATGGCGCGGAATAAGGCGGTGAGAGACAGGGGACATCGTGCTTGTAGTTCCGAACCTCCCTGACACCTTGTGATTGAGTTGCAGTGGACACGTTTGTATTTAAATTGTGATTTATTGAAATATTTTGAATGTGCTTACTCGATCTTTTGGGGGAAACTGGTTGTGCTGCGCATATTAAGGAAGAACACTTTCCGCTTTCTGTCCACGTGTTTCAATACCGCAATTACTACACGATTTCTATTAAATTTGGTATTGAACCAAAACTCTGTATTTCAGTCCAACACACAGCATTATTATGTACAATAGTTACGTTACATACAGGCTTCTATGTAATATATTTGTTGTGTGTAAGGAAGTTATACTTTGTACCGAAGTATGTAGTAGTTATAAAAAGTACATGATGTGAAATATTTAATTGATGTTGAATGTCTACTTCGAAATACGTTCGATTAATTTAATTATGGTTGATATTGACATAATATAAACCCTCACTTATCGTGGAGCTGCAGCCGAAATTTATCGATTTTATTAAAAACAACTCGTCGCGGAAGAAATTAATAGCTCATTTACGTCTGGAATTTTCGAGTGAATTGTTTTCGACATGGTAAAATATTTAACGGAATAGAAGGAAAATTAATTCTTCGCATTGTGCGACGTTTTGCTTGTAGTGCGACTAATTGGCAGTAGTGGATGTGTGTCCGCAATAATCGAACATCAAAGCCAGAGAATGCATTTAAAATAGGCCAGGGAGAATAATACATCTTTCCGCTCCGTGTTTCCTATTGCCCTGTTGTGATTTACACAGATCAGGTCATTTAGTATGTTCCATCTATGAAATAATTACGGTGTTGCGTATGTTTCTGCTCCGATAGTTAAGAGCTCATAGCAAGGACCTGACGTCGTCAGATGTGAAGAAATTCGTGAACAGTCTTTCATATCCCGAGGGAGATTCTGCGTCGGTATCTCGGTGTTCAGGCGAGTTTAGACCCCATTTCTTTCGGGGTGCATTTGTTTTTGACATTAAGATACATCAGGCGGCCACTTATCTATACATGTAGATACGATAATGAGCCCTTTGAAGCAAAGTGGTTACAATATTTTTACCCCCCAGTCGACGCTGTATTTGTTAACAATTCCAGTAAACCGATACATGTGTCGGCGTTTGTATCAAAGTCACTATAAAAGTGTATTAAGGGAAAGCCTTATATTGAAATTATGTCATATAAGGGTTTTCCTTACTATGCTTTTATATTAGTTTAGACTCAAGATAGCTTTGGCATAAAAGCCGAAACATATAGATACCTATTGTAAACAAAAGGTATTTGTTTGTCAATGAAGTTAAGTAGAATATTACAAACGAATTTTTTGTTTTCATATTAAAAACACCAACGGTTTGCCACACAGTAAGCCGGTGTTCCCTGCATGTAATGTTCACAGTAACTACCGATTTGCCAGAGACGACTTACCTGGATACGGGCTGTATTTTCTTTGAAGCAGGACCTGAATTGTTTGATATAATTCAGATGAGTTTCTTGCTTTAAAGGGTTAAAAGGCACAGAATTATACATTGTAAGTTCACGTCGCTCCGACATCTGAATAGTACCGAAAGCTATGCGCTCGGTACAAGAAATTGTTGAGCAAGGAGTCGGTGTTAGAAGGTATTAGACGCTGAGCTAATTTAAACCAACTAACTTCACAGTCGCTCATCTACCCAAAAGATTTCCAGAATTTTACAGAATCCGCAGGCTCATTACGGCTTTCGCGTTGTTCACAAAATTTAGCCTAAGGCAGTGTAATGAAAATGCAGGTTGTCCTTGTTGTCAATCGGTCACGATAGATGACGGTCAGGTGGGAGTATAGCTTATTGTACTTTTAACCTCGACTCTACGTGAGGGTGAGTCAGTTTCACGCGCCGGCCGCTTTGCCCTTGGAAAAGATGGATGGGAGGATGACGGAGCCTCCGAGCCGGTGCGGATACAACAGAAAGTCTTACCTCTCCAATGAGTCGAACCGCTATTCCTCTGTCGTCCAGCCCCTGGCAGAATCGCTATACTAGGTTGAGCTATCGGTGTCAAAAATAAATACATCCCTTTGAAAGTAGCTCAGAGTATGTGAGTGAAGTTCTGTACGCTGTGTGTTGCCTAGCAACGAGGTTTCTGCATAAAGACTCCATTTGCCTGAACTGGGATTGTCGATGATACAAACCGTTGTGTAAGAAGCGTTGATTGAAACCAAACAATGTACGGCCACCGTTCAAGGAGTTTTTCCAGGAATTCTGTCAGACCTGCATTGTGTATTTTACATTCCTTGTATATTAAACACCTTTCTTCAATTTCATCTCCGGGTGAGGCTTTAAAAATTAGAGCATTAGTACTAATCCCATACTACATATCTGATACGTTCCTTTCAGTAGAGTATCACTGAACGATTATGTTCCTATATTTAACGACGCTTTCCATACTGCATGTATATGTCGCGCGCTGGAGACGCGGGAAAATTATCCTTCTCTACGCACAATACGCCGTTGTGGCGCCCAGTGGGTGCGGACCTGAGCTCGGCTTCATCCCAACCTAGGCACTGTATCATTGAGTCATCAGCGTAGGGCCCCAGCTTCTCCAGCACCGAGTTCTTCCTTGTAACCAGTCGACAGGGATGGTTCAGTCCCAATAGCCATTATAAACGTGATGGTAAAGGGGGAAAAATGTTTTCCTATGTCGGATATCGAGTCCCCGTGTGATTTACCGGAACCACACCCCGGGTCGATTGCTGTCGAGAATAGTAGATTTTAATCACTTTGCTGCCTGTGGTAATTGATTATTGTCGATTAGCATCGATATCTCTTTCTGTCGATTACTATTGATTATTATGAAGCATAAAATTATTTTTGTGGAGTTGAGCGTGACTGTCATGGTGGCCTTTCATATGACGGACATGTGTCTGGTGATAAACAGTTGTTGTATGTGGTGTCAAAGCTACTTACCGTGTCGTCTTTATGAATCGATGATCCACTGGCCGTTACCGTTGTTAGACTACAGAGGCTTTGTTGCCACGGAGGAGACGAAGAGTGTCGTGAATGGTGAGTAAGACGATATTTGTTAAAATCAGACCGTGGCCTATTTTAGTTAGCGTTCTGCAGTAGTCCTTCAGAAACTTAAAAGTCGTGAACGTCCTCTGTCAGTGCTGCTATTAACCTGAACGAGACTTAAACCAAGAGGTTTCAGATTGTGCCGATTTCTGCCACAGTAGCTAAGAAGCTGGATTCTGACAGCTATCTGGAGATGGCTGCCTTTGTCCATGTGTGTATGAACGTACCTGAGGTTCCTGGAGGAACTTGCTCGTCGTCTGTTCGTATGGCGAGGCTAGGTATATGCGAGTGTGAACAGGTAAAAGTTGAAATTCTCTCGCTGTTTTATCCCCTTGTCGTTCCTGTGGTTCCACAGTATCTTTTCAGGCCCGAGGCTTTCTTTTCCATTTGGAGACATGTTAAGCTTTCACGGTGAAGAGTTATCACCTCGCCCAACGTCCAACATGGAGGAACATCCCGTGTCGGCTGTCCGCGACTGCTTGTTCCATATATTCGCAGCTACCTTCCACATGTGGAAGTCATGCCCTCCATCTGCAACCTGAGGACATGCCGTGCTGGGTCTTGAACGTTGAAGGAGGAACATAGGCCAAGGTTGTTTAAAAATACGGACAGGGTGCTGACGAAGATTTTTGGGGCTTACTTAGTTATTCCATGGAACAGAGTCCTTCTTGAGAAGCTAACCAACTTTCAGCTAGTCAATAAATCCCCTCATTTTATGAAACCCGAAGGTTCATTACCGCATCCACAATTGCCTCCCACCTATCCCTATCCGGAGCTAGCTCGATCCAGTCCATACCCCCACATCGTACTTCCTGAAGATCCATCTTAATATTATCCTCCCATCTACGCCTCGGTCTCCCAAATGGCCTCTTTCCCTCAGGTTTCCCCACCAAAACCCTGAGTACGCCTCTCCTATCACCCATACGCGCTACATGCTTCGCCCATCTCATCTCGGTTTTATCACCCGAACAATATTAGGTGAGAAGTACAGATCATTAAGCTTCTCATTATGTAGTTTCATCCACTACCTTGTTACCTCGTCCCTCTTAGGCCCAAATATTCTCCTCAACACCCTATCCTCAAACACCCTCAGCCTCACCTCAATGTCAGCGACCATGTTTCACACCTAACAAGAAACAGGCAGAATTATATATCTTGATCTTTAAATTTTTGGATAGCAAACTGGAATTCAGAAGATTTTGCACCGAGTGGTAGCAAGCAGTCCCTGACTTCAGTTTGCTCTTAATTTCTTCCTGAACAGAAAATTGATTTGTTCCCAAATATTTGAACTCCTCCACCCTTTCAAAGGATCTATTATCAATCTTCATATTGTGACTTCGTCCTGCATTCTGATCTAGAGACATGACCATGTACTTAGTTTATCCGCATTTACTTCTACATCAATCTCCTTACTAGCCACTATCAAAGCTTTGCGTTTTCCTTTACAGAACGTACACTTCCTCCCAATATATTAACACCATCAGCATAAACCAAAAGCTGATGTGTATTATTTAATTTCAAGCCATCCTGGTTTACCTGAACCCTCCTAATTGCGTAATCTAAATCAAAAGTTGAAAAGCAATAGAGATAAGGCATCTTCTTGTTTCAAACCATTCCTGTTGGGAAACATGTCAGACAAATGTTTGCCTACCCGGACTCTGTTATACGTTTCTCTCAGACACATTTTTATTAGCCTTACCAGTTTCACGGGGATACTAAACTCAATGAGAATATTGTACAAGACCACCCTCCTAACTGAATCATAAACTTTCTTGAAGTCTATAAAGAGCTGATGCAGTGGTTCTTTGTATTCCCAGTTTTTCTGAAGTGTTTGACGAATGCAGAATATATGGTCAGTAGTTGACCTGTTGCGTCGAAATCCAAATTAATGATCCCCAATAATTTCCTTTGCATATGGTGTTAACCTTGAGAGCAGGATGTTGGATAAATTTTCTATGTAGATGGGAAAAGTGATATGCCCCAATAATTACTGCAGTTTGTTTTATCGCCCTTCTTATAGATAGGTACTGTGATCGATTCCTTCAACTCCTCAGGCAATTCCTCCTTATTCCAAGTAACAATAAAATGTTTATGGATCTCCTAGCGAATTGTTCTACCCCCCAGTCTTAATCAGTTCTGCTGGGATTTGATCAGTACCTGGTGGTTTATGACTTTTAGTATTTCAATAGCCAACTCAACCTGAAAGGCACTTGGCTTAGGCACTATTGGTTCTGCTGTTTATATTTCTGTGTCTAACATAATTAACCCCATGTACATTCAAGAGCTGGGAGAAATAGTTCTTCCACCTAGCCACAATACTGTAGGTGTGTGCAGCCAAATCACCCTTCTCATTCATTTATATGTTAATTGTATGCTGGTAACCCCTCTTAAAGTCATTGTTGCCCCTATACAAGTCCCCTATATTTTTTATTTTACTGTGAGTTTGAAGTTCCTCAATTTTAGCTTTCAGATAAGCCTTCTTTTTGTTCCTGAAATGTCTGCTAACTTCACGTCTTACATTGTTCAAATTATCTACATTGCTTTGACTTGGATCTTGTATCCACTGCATTTTATTCTGCTTCCTTTGATCTAAAAATAACCTAAACATTCTTCATCAAACCAAGGTTTATGCTGCTTCAATTCGTGCGGACCTAGACTTTTTTTTAAGCCGAGTTTTTTATATTCTCTTTATTGTTCTCCCAAACCCTATTTGTGTCCTCGTCATCCCATAAGTTCCCCATAGCTGCATACCTGTTTGTAATATCCATCTGATAATGTTTCATAACCTCCAGCTCATTTAGCTTCCTGACATTAAATCGTTCCCCATCAAACTTCTATGCTGCTTGTATGCTTACCCTAACTTTTGCAACCACCAGATAGTGATAGGTATCACAGTCAGCTCCCCTGAAACTTCGTACATCTGGTATACTCGAATGTCATCTCCTATCTATCAATATGTGATCATTGTGGTTGTGATTCTTCCCATCAGAAGAGGGTCAGGTGTACTTACGAATGTCTTGGTGCGGGAACAGCGTGCTCTTAACAACTAGATGTTTGGATATGGCGAATTTTACTATTTTAACACCATTATCATTACTATCCTGATGTAGACTGTCATTCCCAATTGTCGGTTTGAAAATATTCTCTCTCCCCACTTTTGCATTAAAATCTCCTAACACACTTTTCATATGATCCTTAGGAGAAAGATTAAAAACCCTACATAATTCCTCTTAAAACTCTTTTGAATCATCACTTTTCTCCTAATTTGTTCCATGCACATTCGGAACAATGATATTACACCAGCGACCTCACAGAACTGTATATGACACCCTATCGCTAGTAAACTCTACTCTCTTAACTGCTGATACTATTCTGTGGTGTACAAAAAATCCGTTTCCTGATTGATGATTGTCGTTCCCTCTTTAAAAAATTATAATCCCCTGCTCTTTCCGTGCCCTCTCTGTCCCACCTAACCTCCTGCACATCTACTAAATCTAATTTATAATCTTGATAATTCCCTGGCTGCAGCTCTAAGGGAACCTGCGCTATGCAGGCTTCTAACATTCCAAGTACCGAATCGCATGTCTCTTCCTTTTCTTTGATCGTACCAAAGTACCAATCCCGGTCTGAGGCTTTTCTTGCAAATGGTAACAGGATACATTTTTATGGTGAGGATTTGTTAGCACCTCGTCCAACCCCCAAGCTGAAGGATCACTCCTTGACGGCTGTCCACGACTGCTTATTCAATATATTCGCAGCTACCCTCCATATTGGAGGCCGTTCCTCCAACCCCAACCTGAGGACGCGCCATGCCGTGGTGACAGGGACCCGCTTATCACACCTGGAGATTTTGGGGCTTAAGAGAGAAATGTAATTATGAACTGGAGGGATTGCATAATTAGGAGTTTCATGATCAGTACTCACCAAATGTTACTCGGCTGGGTTAATAAAGAAGAAGGGGATGAGCAAGGTGTGTTTCACATGTGGGCGAGATGAGAATTGCACATAGGATTTGGTGGGAGAAACCTGAAGGAAAGAGACCACTAGGAAGGCGTAGGCTTAGATGCGAGGATAATATTAAGATGGCTATTCAAGAAGTAGGATTGGAGGGGCGTGAGATGGATTGATCTGGCTCGGGGTAGGAACAGGTTGCGGGCTGTTGTAAAAGCGGAAAACTTTCGCCTTCCATAACATGCGGGGAATTTTTCGACTAGCTGAGAAATTGTTAGCTTCTCAAGAAGAACTTTGCTTAATGATGCTAGTCTATGCTTGTGCCCAGTTAATGAGAGCTGAAAATTTGATGGTCTGTTATAAATGGCATAAAACTTGCGCGTTAAAATCAATCTAGCGGTTGTCGTATTGTTGATGACACTACATTAACAACAATTTTGTGTAGTTATTTCGAAAACTGTAAGCCCTACCGGGTACGTGTTCTGTAAATGAAATACTTCTTTTATTTTTACTACTCTCCGTGGAAACAGTTTCGCTGCCATAAATGGTAAGCTTGTTTAAGCGCGATCTGCTATGAATACGCATGCAAGAACACACAAGCAGGTCTTCGTATAAAGTGTTAGGTTTTTTTTCCGATTTTAAACATTTTGGAATGTGCCGACAGGTTTTGATGGAACTTTCCAATGTAAGATTTCATGAAAATCCTCTTAGCGGTTTTCGAGTTACGTCCAGTCACGTGGACAAACACGATGAAGGTAATAGGCACATTTTTGCAACTGTTTGTTGGGAGCGCGGTAAAAATTAGCAATTAGTGGTTTGTCATGAATGTTAAGGTTCGAGCAAATGGAGACTCGAGAACCGTTAGCAAATAGGCCTAGCCTTATGCTGTGCCTTTCAATTTGTTGGTGTGAGGTATGCTTGTTATTAGTTATGACTCGATGTTCTCATTAATTCTTAAACAATTAGTCAAATCGGCTTCGTTTGGATAAGATGAACTCGTGCCTCTCTTCCAGTAAGGCATTTCTGATCCTCATTACTTCACCACACAATATCCGACATGTTTGTGATCACAGAACATGTATTGCTTGCACTGCAAAGTGAAGCGCACTGGAAGTGGTCCTAAAAACGAATTATCGGAAGTTACGTATGTGCTCCTGTTCGTACTCGTTATGTGCGGATAACTTTACGTTTCACCTTCACTGGATGAAGAACATGTAAAGAGTTTTTTTTTCCGCCTAGGCGCAGCGGCAACTTCTCAGTCAGCAATTTATGGCATGATGCCTAACATATCTGTGTGTTCCTATCAGCTATAAATGCTCTTTATGTTGTTTGTATGAACCGAAACAAAAGGCCGTATCTGTCTGTTAGTCCGCACATTTCATCGTACAGAGAAACATAACGAGTATCGATTGAATTTGGTTACCTGTGCTTGGTGTCCAATGACGGTCGCTTGTAGACACGGTAAAGAATCTTCAAGTTCCATAACAAGCGAGGAATTTTTTGATTAGCTGAACAACTAAGACCTTGAATGAAAATCTGCTGGGCTAACAACCATGTCAGGTGATTAAACAGTGCGCAAACCAACGCTCCGAAATGCAAAAGGAAGCATTTCTGAAGCACGATTACTTTGCACTGAAGTATGTTTCTGCCTGGCAAGTTTCCGTAAAAAGCTGGTTCAAATATCTCTACAACTTCTGATATGCAAGTAGACTTAGTTGTTTTGAATTACCTGTGCTTGGTGTCCAATGACGGTCGCTTGTAGACACGGTAAAGAATCTTCAAGTTCCGTAACAAGCGAGGAATTTTTTGATTAGCTGAGCAACTAAGAACTTGAATGAAAGTCTGCTGGGCTACCAACCATGTCAGGTGATTAAACAGTGCGCAAACCAACGCTCCGAAACCTGTCATCGTCGTCGTCGTCGTCCTCAGGGAAGACCAGTACTCCGTTGACGAGAGTTGTATTGGATTAAGTAGCCGACCAGCAGCTTCTCAAGAAAGAATGTACTCAGTAGGTTTATTTGCGTAAAATAAAATTCTTGTACGCAAAATGTGCGATTATTTAATGTCACTGACTGGTATATTTATTAAATGAATACCAAGGTAAAGAGAAATGCAAAAGGAAGCATTTCTGAAGCACGATTACTTTGCACTGAAGTATGTTTCTGCCTGGCAAGCTTCCGTAAAAAGCTGGTTCAAATATATCTACAACTTCTGATATGCAAGTAGACTTAGTTGTTTTGAATTTCCCATTACAATATTTAAAAGAGTAATTACATCTCGCTTTCAGCGAATATTCTGTTTATGAATAATTTCCCTATTGCCGAAAGGTTGTAAACTCAAATGTTTCAGTATTTATTTGATCAAACTTGGATGTATTTTCTAATCGAGACATGTTTTAGCTATAGTACTGAAACCCGGCACACATTTAGTTTGGGATTGTGTGTGGTTGGTGCCTTATAGCCGAAGATAAGGCTTGGTTTTAAATGAGGGAGGGTGAAATTGACGTCGAATGGAGGACATACGAAGTGCATGAAGCATTTTGTTCAGAAGGCTGAAGGTAAAAGGCTGCTGAAGATATGCACATGCAGATGGAAGACTGATACTAAAGTAGATCTTAATGCATTAAGGCGTCAGGGTGTGGTTTGGATCCATGTAGTCAGGATAGGTTTGCCATCAGTATTTTGCTGTTGTGAACACCATAACTAACCTTGCATGGAAGGCGGGGGATTTCGTGGTCAGGTGAGTGGCTATCAGTTTTTTACATGACATTAACTGTGTTCTAGCTCGTCTTGATGCATGGGGTTGTTAAGACTGGCGTTTTTCCATAGCAACGGGACTCGATACCTCTTTTTTTTGTTCTCTGTCCCTGATACAAAAAGTGAAATAGATTTTATCCCGATGAATCGCCGAAAAATAATGATGTGCTGTGCACTTTAAGCCCTTTTCTGTAATTGCAAGGATTACGCGTTATTGGTTACGGTGATTTTGGTTTTATCGCTACCGAATGACGTCATCACAATTGTTATTGTTAATTTTGTGTGCAGATCTGCTGTATTTAAACGAATTTAAAATCGTACATTTTTCAGAATTCGTATCGATCGACTAGAGCAGGCATAAACCCCAGTGTGTGGCATTCAGAGACTGGTACATTTTTGCATTGAACTGTTGCATGCTAATTGTTTACAGTGCGAGTAACATCTGTTTCTTCTTATTCAAGCAACAGCGCTCCAATCCGACGATGAAAAGTAATTGCGCATTCTTGCAAAGCAGGGATTTGAACCTGCTGGTCGCAGTAATGCATGTAGGTGTTCATCAAATGCGGTCGTCAAAATTGTACGATCTAATAACTTTAAACAACTTAATTTATTCTATATTCAGTATCATATTCCATTAAGTCTATGTGGTGATTCCGAAGTTGATATGCAGAATGTCAATTTTATCGTGTCCCTGACCACAGCAGCGTTGTCGCATAGAAAGCCTGTATACGGCTGGACATTCAGTTACAGCTGCATTATTCAGGAATACGATAAATGGGACACTCTTTGTCACACAGGCGAAAGGACGGAACAGCGACTTCAATAGGCACTGCACAGGAAGATGAACGGGGTTGGAACTGGGTTCAAAAGTAATATACAGTTGTGACGGGCTGCTTTTTTTATGACAGCTTGATTATGTACGTTGCACGCGTGGGAGAGAATAGAATTGCATTTGAGATTCTGGTAGCAAAGCATGAAGGAAAGAGACCATTTTGAAGTCTGAGGCCTAGACGGTAAGATACTATTGAAACAGATATTAAGGCAGTGTGGTGGTAGAATGTTGACTGGATTCAGGTGGCCCAGTTTAGGGACCAGAAATGGGAATTTGTGGACACAGGAGTGAACCGGATTCTTTAAAATGAGGGGATTTTCTTGAATAGCGAAGAAAATATTAGCTGCTTGCTGGACCTAAGTGTTTCTGGACTTAATGTAAAAAAAAAAACTATGTTTAGAGGTAGAGAAAGAAGTTGCTTCTAGACGTAGTCATTTAATTCGAGTTTTTTTTTTAAAGTGGACTTTGAGGATAGTAAAATCCTAGATATGTTTCTCTTCACCGGGAATTTTGGAATATTACTGAATATAATCCGACGAGCTATTCACTCACCGGCAGCTGCAATGGGCAGTATAACATTTTTCGCTGTGAGGCTGTGTGTTGTACTCCATATGGTTATTTATGCGTTTTTATGTGGGGCTTCCTGCTTCTATATTTAAAGCCATGAATTCCCAGGGCATGTGTTTGTTCGTGCAACTAATCTTGTGTGTGTAATATTAATTCCCCTCATGGGAACTCGATTTGCCCACGAGCTGCTTGTTCAGGGCGCGCCGTCCAATGTCCACGGACACAAGCTCGAGCAATTAAAATTGACTTAAACGTGTATATGCTTCTGTTAAAATACAGGCTATTACATTTGTATTAAATACGTCATGCAGACATTACAACCTGCACTGTACTCATCCAAAAGGCACCATTCCATTCCCAGTTAATCAGAACTCTAAGTGGCCTTTTTTTTGTCTAATTTTAGTTTCTCCTGCATTTCTTGTCTCTTACCTTTGATTAATTGACTCTGATATGAAGTAACATTGAAAAACGTAGACGTGTGGTCGTTAGTGATGGGTAGCTAAGCATTTGCAAGCAGACAGTAATTGTCCATCTCCAATAATCCATTGCCCCCCCCCCCCCCCCCCCCCCCCCCCCCCCCCCCCCCCCCCGGGCAGCGAGGAGCACAAAATCGGAGCTAAACACAGTCACGTCTTGGTGCATTTGCCCATGCTCCGGGGAT
>Ga0123354_10003705_pt1 | contig 21250 bp, 8 predicted proteins | sample TergutLab28metaG_2_FD_97872 | JGI IMG/M metagenome (GOLD analysis project Ga0123354, IMG submission 97872) | Labiotermes labralis P4 segment gut microbial communities from Petit-Saut dam, French Guiana - Lab288 P4 | ecosystem: Host-associated > Arthropoda: Insects > Digestive system > Gut ... | reverse complement strand
TCCTGAAGATGGACGTATTAACGTCTGAAACATGTTGAGCAATATATAATAAAGCAAGTGTCATCTAGTTGGTCAACCTTTATTCAAATATCAAGATGATGCACTGTCCAATACGCATAAGAAACAAGGTTAGCATTTGGAAGCAGCATATGAGTTCTTTTGTGTCTCATACAGCCTGTTATGAAGTGTCAAAATTTTTTAGGGAGTTACTGCTTACTTTTCTACGTTTTCGGCCCAGTTATATTTGTTTACATACGTCAGAAAGCCATTAAGGATAAGTCAGTGTCCCTGTCTACAAACACTGCACGAATCTCTGTCAGATCACCTATTGGGCCTACTGTCGACCTTATGAAGTAAGAAAACAGCAGCCAAACATGGGAACCCCTGCGTGATTTCAGGCTTCCGCCGCGAAGTAGATGAGATCGGCGCTCTTCTGGAAAATTACGCAGCGTATAGTGGTAATTCCTTACCGCAAGTTTCGGGACAAATTAACGGTCCCATCCCATCTTCAAGGATCCAGATACTGACCCCTGAAGATGGGACCGATAGTTTTTCCAGAAACGTCGGTAAGGAATTAATCACTATACGCTGCGTAATTTCCCAGACAAGCGCAGATCTCATGGGAACCCCCTAACCAATAATGAAACTGTAATATTTGAGGATCTCACGACGGTGATTTTGACAATTATGCTTTTTTGGTCCTGACGCCATGCTGTTTGATAGAAACTTTACAAACTTTTCGGTGGAAATTTCCGCCTCTGTCTTTGTGGTAGAAGGGGCAAAAAGTTTCTCCGAACGGTTGGTAAATTTCTACTAGATTTCAACCACACCCCTCAAGACAGTATTAATATAACTGATCACTTCTCAAATTCTCGCTCTTTTTTTTTTAATATCACTCGGGATTCGTCTTTGAAACTCGAATGTTTATTTCATTGAATATTCTTTAATTTCTGTGGATAATTTCAGTTCATATTCTTACAAGCCTTTTCGTGGTTTTCTACGTGGCTTTCCTGCTATCTTGAAATTTATCTCTCACAACTGTCATCTGAGTCTTTATTGTAAACCTTTATTCTCGTTACCATTTCTATCGCAGGAGTTATTAAGTACTGTAATACCGTGATACGAAATGAAGGCTACGTAATTATATGCATTCTCTATATTTGTACGTTCTTTGATCACTTCGTTCCTCGTACTGGGATATGTTTTTTTAATTGCCCTCTTCAATCACCTTCAGTCTCTGTTCTTTTGTTACACTCAGGCTTTATTCGTCCATTCACAATTAACCCTTTGCGGACGAAACTGGATCTGTCTGATTTAAAGACCCAGTCCATACCGCGCAGTAAACACTGTCTGCCTCGGTTATAAAAACCGACGAGCTAATGCTGTATAGAGAAATAATCGCTGTTTGTTGTGAAATCCATAAAAATACATTGTGGGCAGAATACAGAATTTTTTAATGTTACACCTGGTGCTACATATTGTAGCACTTAGGCTTTACAAGGTTAATAAGCGTCACTGCTGTTCGCCTTGGAGACAAATTGTCAGACTTGAGAATTTATTTATCGATAGACACAGAGACAAGATGTGCGACATTAGCTCCTGTCAGTGTGTGTATGTGTGTCTCCGATCGATGTGGTAGCCTGCGTATCTTTTTAAGGCCCTCCCATGAAGGAAAGTCTATCTCCATAACATTCACGCGTGTTTGGTGGCACTTTTTATCCCCCTCTTTATGTTCGCTCCTCAACCCCCTTCATGAACACGGACGGTTTTGAGAGAGAGAGCGAGAGAGAGAGAAAAGTCTAAATAGAGGAGGGTTTGGCGAATGACGCAGTATGGTGCTGCATTGTGATTGGTCGACATGAATCTCAGTTCTCCCCTTAGCTCCACCCCCCATCTTGTGAGTTGTATCAACCCTTCGACTGAGAGAAAACAGCAAAACCACCCCAGCGATCCATCAGCTCATATCCATCCGCGAGGGGAAACTCCTCTGCGCGTGTTAACCGGAAAACTCCAGTTCGAAGTGACACCTCCGGAGGACGGTAACCTGGAACCCCGCTACCGGAACATTAGTAGTTGTGTCGGAAAAAGTGATTAAGGGGAAGAGACCGTGGTTGGGCAAGTTGGAGGACAGTCTGGCTCTGCCGTCAGGTGTACTCTTGTATGTTCTGTTGTTGATCTTAGTGTGATTCTAATTTAATCGGCCGAATGAATATAAGAACTGCTCTGCGTGACTGAATATCCACTGCAGTTAAACTTGTTCTTCGAATGTGAAAATGTTGTGATTCGTATTTCACTTTTTTAACTGGATATATTTGAATACGTCTTGTTAGTATTTTGTGGACTTTCAGTTTGTGGTGGCATCTGTAACACCCAAAGACAGTCGTCATCGCCACTAACATATATTTAAACAGTTTGCTTCAACGAACCGATTATCAGACCCATTTTGTCCCATATAACTTCAATGACCTGAGTTTCATTCAAAATATTATCCATCGTCATAGCCAATAGGAAAATGTCCGCCCCATTTCCAGAGTGATGGGCGTTAAGTGAAGACGATGATGGCCGTACTGTCCACAGTGCATGTAAGTTATGCGTGTCTGTTGAAGTGTAAGACCACGTGACATTGTAGTTTAAGCTCTGGGCCTATGACGTCACAGTGAACAATGTTGGACATCAAGACGTCGGCTGATTACCTCAGCAGAACCGGGACATTCACCAATTTCTCCATGCTGTTTGCCGGTAAATATAGACAATGTCTAAACTTCCGCAGCCCTTTTTGAAATAAAATTTGTTGAGTTGCGTAATATTCGATGTGAATACTGACGTCTCTTTTTATTTTTCTTGTTGCACGTATTAATCAGATCTGTTCTCACCGTTCAGTCTTCTTGGTCTTTTCTAGGGTGAACTTCAACTTTCCATTTCCTGTTGCGACCTAACAGCTACATCGACGTTTTCTTTTTCTTTTTCTTTCTGTTAAATTCATATCGTAATTTTATAATGTTGTGCTGTCTTCAACCACTTGGCTTCATCCATTCTATCTTCATGTTCTTCCTACCTTTTCCTGTCTATGGTAGGATTAAATACTTCAAATATAATACTGACATTAGTTTCACAAGTAAAAATATGTGCAGTATTTTGTACTGTCTCTCCTTCTATACTTTTCCCTTCCTCATTTGTTTCTGAAATTCCATATACATAAGACATTGCCTCATTCCACTGTCGGCTTACCTAATGTATATCAAGTGCAGGTTTACTCTTGAAAATTATCATACCAAAGCGTCTATATCATGTCACTTGATACCTCTTAGTCACGTCTGATGACAACTGACCTTTGGTCTCAGATATTTAAAACGCACGTCAGCTTATTTGATTCATTTATTCTGTACATTTGTGAACGTTCAGTCGATTCAGTAGACCTGTAGACTTAGCAGTGTTGACACCTTATTTTTCGTAGCGTCTGAAAGACTAGTGGCTCTTGCTTTCATTTTACACACAAATCTTTATACCAAACCATTTAGTTTTTAAGTTAAATAATACGTATTTATAGTTACGTAGCTGTAAACATAAACGGAAGGATTTCATTGCGGCTATTACAAAAATTTTAAAGAAATTACTGTCTTCAGTGTATTTTGAGTGGCTTTGGCCTAATATGACAAATCCAGAGAGTTTGAAAAATGCATAATTTCCAAGTCTTCTTGTACGTAGATGTGGAATTTAAAATCTGGAAAAACAGTGATCTAACCTAATTGTAACTGGATTGATATGTACACTTAAGGTTTTACACGGATAATTTCTTGAATATCAAATTCCTTTAATCGAATTAACATTCACTCCATTTGATAAGATTGTATTTTGCTCGAATTCATTGTAATTGCAATTGATAGTTGTATAGGTTCCGCGGTCTATGATGCAATGAGTTGTAAATTTAAAAATGTATAAATTTATTTGCCATAATATATTTTATCTTTAAGGCGGAAATATCCATCATTGCCCTGTGTGTAATTACGTAAAAAATGCAGTTTGATAACTGAGCAGTGACGTTGATGTAAACTTAGAGACTTAAAAATTTACAAATTTTCTTGCCACGTATTTGTTTATTGTTGTAATTACTGACGTTGCGCAACTAGGAAAAATCGTAGGTGTTCGTCCTTCTACCTGTTAATTTACGTTTCATATCAAAGAACGTCTGGGCGGATTTTGATTAAATTTCATAGGAAAGAGAGCATTGGAAGTGTTTGTAAAGGTTAATCTCTTATTGCCGGTACTAGAAAAAATAGCGTGGTGTATTCGCAAATTTTCCTCCGATGGTATCCTGATTGTTAAATAGTGGTGGGGCTTGGCTGGTCAAAGGATCCTGAAAGTTCTGCCGGCGGTAGCGTAGCTGCTGGTAGGTCCTGCCATTCCGGACAGGTCGAATGTGATAACCCAGACTAAGTCTGGTCCAAGTTGGGGGTTGGGGCGTAAGGATGACAACCTCGCCCCGTAAAAAAATTTCATGTTGAGGAAACATCAGAGATGCCTAGGAGAGGACTGATAAACACAATATGACCTGGCTATGAGGAAAAGGATTTGACTTCTCGTACTTGGAACGTCCGACCATTCCTCAAAACTGGAGGACTAATATTCTTGCTCTATGACCAGTGGAAAAACCAAGAGCATGATGGGAGGACTTCGTTCGGAGGGGTACATCACAGATCCTAGGAACCCGGAGAAGAATGTAGTCGTCATCTGAGGGAAGCCAGGGCCCAGAAGGGATTGTAGCGTCATAGATGGACGGGTTCGCAAACTTTCGAGGTGGGAGTGATATTTTGTTCTTCTGCCCTGAAGACAGAGGTAGTATGTTCCAGCGTAACTTTGGTAAATTTCCGCCACACTAATGGCGTCACTTCCCAAAAGATGGGGATGTTTCCCCTCACCGCTATGTTAAATCCAAATGTCAGTACTAACCAAAATAACCTCTGTAATACACAGCAATAATAACCACGCAAATCTTAGGGAGAGACACGCCTTTGGAATGATTCAGTGAAGAGTAGAGAAAACGAACAAATGGACCTTCAATGACAAGCGTATTCTTTTATACACTGTCGTTTATTGTCTAGAGTGCTACATGTTTCAGCTTATTCACAAGCGATCATCAGGCACAGGATAAAAATATATGAAAAATGAGCTCTTACATGCAACTCGTGTTGCCACATATTGCATATCAGTGCTTTCTTGCTTATGTATTTTTTGCCTGTGCCCGACGATGGCTTGTGAATAAGCCGAAACATGTAGCACTCCAGACAGTAGAGCATATTACCTAAAAACTGTTGTGATTGACAGTATTTTTGTGCGTTTCTTAGCCAAAGTAGATTTACCATTTTCCAGGGTAAAGAAATACACGTATATTCAAATGCATCGTCATTTGCACTGTAAGTTAAGTAAATGCAGGCTTCATGTTTCTTCTCGGATGGCATTGCGAAAACGCTGGATCATTGAAGACAAAATAAAACTATTCGGAATGACTACTGACTGTGATAGTGCCACGGTGTACATGATGCATGTGTTCTCTGTGCATGTTCCTTTACGGATGGCGATCTTCCTGTCTTGTTGCTTTCACGTTTGTTCAAACACTCATACTGAAGCATGTTCTCTACGTATGCTTGACAAGTCATACCGATTCCACACTTCGCTGTGTCTGAAGTATGAGCATTGATCTCTGTCCAATTAACAGAAAGAATAGACAAAACCCGACTTTAACGTGTTTCGTATTGTTTCCTTAACTTCTTGAAACGTACTTACTCGTATATCTGAGAGGTAGGAATAGGTTCTAGTGCTGCTACCCTCTGCAAAGTAGTCGCATAATAGATGTAGGTGAATACGTACGAGAGTTTAGTTCAAAATAAATGTAGGTTTTTGCCTTCATTATTTACATGCATCTGACACCCAGCAGCAGGTCCGCACAATGACAAGATTGTTAAAATGTTTAATCTCCATTGTGAGGTTCCTCCTTATAGGGAAGCATGGTCTTAACTGCTACTGTGCTACGGATTGAATGACCAAGGAATCGTAGGTCTATTCTCGCCGGCAATGGGGTAGGGGGAGAGTTCTGGAGCCCACTAGGCTTCTTATTTAATGGCTACTGGGTGGGCCCTTTTCCCGGGTAAAGTGGCCAGTATTTTAAGCCGCGTACTCGTCTCCATATAACAAGTTTAAGACTGCGCTGTGTACCGTGTCCTCTCCCGTACGTGTCTTCATGGCCTGCACGGGGCAGTTTGCTTATGAAGGGCTCTTTACCGCTAAGTATACAACAATGCCCTGCCAAGGGAAACTGTTCATTTCGTCTTTATTAAGCGTCGTGTTCATGCTTTAATAGTTTTCTCCCATCCGGACCTGGATTGCGGAGTGGGTATATTCAAGGTTGGTCTTTATCAGTATTGTTAGTTTCATGTCTATCTTGTTTCCGTATCCATGGTACAGAAGAGAGGGAAATGTACTGTTCAATGATGGTATCAGCTCTAAGACTACTTATCATCGATGGTAGTAGAAAGAAGTGTGTATATGTAGCACTGGTAGGGTACTGACAGTAGAAACCGAAGTGTTCCCGAAAAGAACCTGTCCCAGTGCTAATTTGTCCACTGCAATATCCATGTAAATTGGACTAGGATCGAACTCGGCCTTCTGCAGCTAAAGAGCAGTTACTAACTACGAAGTCGGTTCGTTACAACCTCCGTAATTTAAAAACGTCGATCAAGTCTGTGAATAAAAACTGTGTTGTATTATTCATCGCTTGTAGTTTTACATATATTTACAATTTTTCGTCCGTCGTGAACGGAACCGAACTAGCAGATTATTCACTGAACTGGATGGTGTTATATGAGCACCTGGTTATATTTTGATGTGGCAGAAGGCTGCAGATTTGTGAACAAGCATAACCGAATCGTCGACTTAGTGATGAATCCACCTTGTTAACCATTCAAGTCGGAAAGCCCAGAACACTCGTAACGCTCAGCGTTGTATTCATTTATGTATAATATGAAGGGTTTCGGGGATCTGGTCTTGATGCTTGCTACGTCTTGTAGATAATGGAATAGTGTTAATTTGTTGGTAACAACTATCGCTCAGTCGCCGTTACGACAGCTGTTACATAACATGTTTTTCCCCCTAATAGTTTTCCTTAACTCCATATGGTTGCATTCTAGATAACCACTTGCTGTGCTGTGAAATGTGTAGCTGATACAGAGACCAATGGTATAAGAATCGATTTAGTATCCATGGACAGATTCGACTTCATGTTTTCACACCCTTTATCATCCTATGCAACCATATTCTGGTCTCCATAATGCCTCTATCCTTTTTAATTAGAAACCGTATTTCCGAATTGGGTGTGTGTGTGTGTGGCTACTTGTAACAAGACTAAGTAGCACCAGAGAAAGGTTTGCTTTTCACTAAGAATCATAGTCCTCAAAGAATTAACGGAAAACAAAATTGGTGTGTTATTGAGCCACGGTACAACACAAAGAAGGGCGTAAATTCTGACCCATGGGCCTACAATTGTAGAAGGAAAAGTGTACAGATCTTGCCAGAATTTCCTTGCTTATTTGTAACACGAAAAATTTCTTACAAAACATAATGTAGGAGTAAACAACAGAAGGTAATGTATCAAGATGAAGTGTAGTGAAGGGAGACACCAACTGAACTGAACGATCACTTTTTGTGTACATGTCATTATGTTCACTGTTTAAAAAATCTCTTTTGACTTGAACCGTTTGACATTAAGACTGGAACATAAAAAAAAATATTTCAAAAACGTTGCATTTCCTTAATTTATATAACCACGCTAATCGAAAAGTCTCCGGCCGACGCGAGATAGGCTAGGCCTTCACAAACGAATGTCGTGCAGAGAAAGTACCATGCTAACACTGATTTCACGGCTTATATACGCTCTTTGAACAGTTAGAGTCACCCATATGACCAAGAAATTGGCGACCTTTATGAAACTCTAGTTTACGAAACAGTCATGACAAGAAATCGGTCTTGAATTACCGGGGCCAGTTCGGTCCATCGTAACCATCAGTTTTCTTAATATCTGTTTTTAGTCGCTAAGAAGGTAAAAGTAACTTTGTTCATAAGCACAACATGAGGACATATGGGTGGTGGTGGTGGTATATCTCCACGCATTCTTGAATTCGGCTCTAGAAGGAGGTAAGCGGCCAGCTTTACGTCCCATCGGCTCTACTCCCGGTACCCCTCGAATTGGAGACTGGAGGAGGGGAGGGGGAATCTAGTCTGGAGGCTTTTGAGAAAAAATTCTCATGCCCCTGACGGTTATCGAACACACACTCCTCGTTAAATCTGCCCGCAGTCTCGATACTGTAACAACTGAGCTATCCTCGCTTTCATTTGTAGCCTACCTTCCTTGTTTGAAATAAAAAGGTAAACTGTGTATGTGTGTGTGTGTGTATGTGTGTCTGTCTGTCTGTCTGTCTGTGCGTGTCCATGGTTTTTCCCGAAGTCCGTAAAATTTAATTTACTAACAATGTGGCTTAGGGGCGAACTTGTGAATTGAGAATTTGGCTTTATGAGTTCCGCTTGAGGATAACCCAAACGAGCTCATCCCGCTCGAGGAAAATTCAGCAGTCCATTGTAGTCCCGTTGCTAGAATGCGATAGAATTTCGAAGTGTTTACTGGAGATTTCCGTGCGCCGGCACGGTGGTAGACAACACGAGCGATGACCCTTCCCAAGTAAATGTACTGACTACGTGCATGGAAGTCTCAAGCCCATACGGTTTATGTTTTATAACTGCATTCACAAAACGGCACGAATTGGCAGCGGCACTTAATTTCTTTTAATAGGAAACTACCAGTTACGAGTTACTGTCGGAAATCCTTGCCATCTCCATGTTCTGTTTGACCGGTAATCAAAAACAAGCTTCTGAATAAGAGAATAAACACCTTGTTGAGGATATTTGCACTTCGTACACTGTACAGTGTCGTAAGGAAATGCATTTCATATTACGCCTTATATTAAAGATTTGTGAAATCACTTCATTCTTGCGTCAAGGATGTATGTCATCGAAACTATATTCTACTTCCCAGCTTGTCGACATAAAATTTACTGAAAGGATTGTTAATTAAATTTTATTTCTCTTTCCAGACACATCGTACAAGGGGTCATGGAGCTCCCACGCCACATCGCAGGCACAAGGTAACTTATCTGCACGTCAGGAATATGTTATCTGACAGGCAGTAGGAAGAAAGAAACTCCTTTTAGGACAGTGGTAACTGAGCTGAAAAGCCCAAATTTTAAATGTTTTTCTACGTAGTGCCTGGAATAATGACAAGGAAATCGTATTTATAACTAAAACCAGTTTAAGGAAGAAGCCTTATTGTAGAAAAGGCGAAATATGTAGAGCAATCCTGGGAAGTTCAAGGTTCTCACAGCGCTGCTGACGAACACTCAAGTTTTCTTGGTTATTAGACTTGTCGTTTGGTAAATATTTACTGGCCTATTGGAAGATCTGTTTCTGGAATTTATTAAAGCCGCATGCAGAACTCACCACCGATAGGTCAGTAGTTAACAGCCGATATGACTTTATAGCCCAGAAAATATGAATCTTACAAACAAATAATTTTGTTTTTTATACAAAAACGTATTCTAAATCTCGTTTCTGAGAGACCAAATCCTACACAGTCCTGCGATAAAGCGTATCCGATACAAAAAAGAGGCAGAGCACATTCTGCAGCCATACAGGCCTCTTATAAAAAGAGTACAGCAGTGAATCTCATGAAGCTGCTGAATACACTTTGCATAATTGCAGTTAGATTTTAATTTTCAAGCTAGCACCAGCGTCATAAAATATTTTTCGAGATGTGTTCGACATCTGAGACCTGCTTAGGCCTATTCATATGACCATACCGCTTTCTTAAGAATTACCTGTAGCCGCATGCGAGGGCTCCGACAGCTGTGACTGAACCATTCGACTGTCACGTTTAAATGTTTGTAAAAAAACGATTAGGCGCTCTGTAATGCAGCATTTTGGGATTAACTTCTGTAAGTACAAATCTTTTATGGAGATTTGGCAGGGTTTCTCGGCAGATGGATGGTTCAAGACAAGTTTCGTTTTTAAGCAAGTCCATATGGGATTTAGGGTGTACAAAGCGGCACTGGGACAGGTTTATCTCGAAAACTTCTATTTTCTCCTGTCATTATCCTTCCACGAATGATCCGCACTCATATTCTTCCACCTGTCACCATATCTAGTTACATAATCCTGGCAATTTACTGCATCGTTAAGCAAAACCGCGGTGTGTCCCTCACGACCTCTACTTACATAAAAAACACAGACACAAAGACACGTGGAATTCGAGCTAACATTTTTATTGTTGGAGCATTCGAAGTTAGAATGTGCCCTCGACCGCTGTAACCATGATGTAACATATGAAGATTGGTACGCTGAAATGAACTTCAGCAAGAGACGAAAGATGATGGCCCAACCCAGGTTGAAGAACACAGATTTCAAAATTCATGTTTAAGGGCTCTGCACGAAGTTCGTCAAACAAAACATTTTTCAGTCAAGTGTTGTTAAACGTAGGCCCGGTCCACAAGGTGTAAAGACCACTCATTGCCTGCTGTTCCCGACTGCCATTCCGCACATTGGCAGGTTCCTTGTTTATTTGTATTTGTAATTAATTTTACCGACCATTTGCAATTACGTCTAGTACCAAAACACAAAATTTAGTTATTCCTGGCTTATTCAGCCACGTTATTCTTAAAAATTTTATGTACCGCCAGATGGTAGGACAGTTAGTGAGTAATCAATAAGACAGGATGCTGAAGGAAGATGTCATGGTGTAGTTTCAGGTACTTTCTCAGGATTTAGGAGGGAATAATTATTGATATACCTCGTCTCCGGACCGATATTTACAATTAGGACCTAAGTAATACATAGCAAAATTGCTAAGCACTCTGCCATGACGTTCAATCGAAAACACTAAATATAAACTTCTCGTTCTAAACTAGTGTTTTAAAGACTGGTTTACATAGGACAGAAATCAGTAAACTGACAAGGGTCTAAAAACTTCTTCTCGCTGAAAACTACAAGAGAATAAGACAGATAAGCAATTTAAAGCAGTACGTATTATGTTGATGCGTTACCTCAAATTTGTAACTGAGGGAAGAATTTGGGTTTAGTGGTGTTGCACCAACATGTCCTGTTACTTTTATATTCCGTACGTAATGGATTTTGTTATCCTTTCATTACTGATCGCCTTGCACATAATAAATAATATTTTCTGTATGTAGTGTTCGGTGTGTACCAGACAAAAAAGACGTTTGGAATAAGAGGAGATGCTAATAATAAGACGAAATGTGTTGGGTCAAGATAGGGTCCAGAGATGAGCCCTTGAAAAATAGGAATGTGCTTTTTTTTTCAAAAAATGGTAAAAACGTTCTCTAGGGATTCCTTTCTTCTGAGATATGATACTGCATCCATGGGTCGCCTGGTCCCAACCTTTCAAATCATGAGGGCGTTATGTTCCCTCGGAACATCGGGATCCTGTTGCCCACTGAAGCTGCGTCATATCCCAGGAGGGGTCCTGTGCTACACCGCTGCGAAAATCTCAAAACTGAGGTAATGTCTTCATTAGCCAAGCGACTGTCACATGCAAGCATTATTGAGATTACTATTTCTTATACGGGATTATTCGAAATGATTGTCGGGGTTTTAACAACTGCCACCCCGTTCTCCAGATGCAACCCCATGTGATTTCTTTCTGTGGGGTTACGCCAAGGATCAGGTTTATGTTCCTCCTCTTCCCGCAAGTTTCCCGGAATTGAAGGTATGAATCAGAACGTCCATTGAAACCACCATCGCTGACATGCTACAAACAGTTCGGAACGATATCGATTATCGTGTTGATGTTTGTAGTATCACAATGGGTGCACATATAGAGCACCTGTAAGGTATGTAACATAAACTTAGAGTGTTGTTCTATTAAATAAAAAAAACGCATACTCCTATCTCAAGTATATTGTGTATGACAAGTTGTTAAAACCCCGACAATCATTTCGAATAACCCTGTACTTTGCGTACCTTCATCCCATTGTGCTAGTCAGTCACTAGCAACCCAGTCCGCACAAACACAACACCAAGTCACTCTATGTCCTTTTATTGTTACTTCAGTACGACACATTTTGGTCGTTTAGCAGAGTGGTACTGTAAAAAATAATCAGTTTTTAACAGCCCCCAGTGGACCAGGGCCTCCTCATTCACGAGGTGTCTAGACCACACACAGCGACGCACCGCAGTCGGTAGGACTCCTCAGGACGAGTGGTAAGCCCGTCGCAGAGACCTCTACCTGACCACACACAACACCCACAACAGACAAACTTCCATGACCCCGGTGGGATTCGAACCCACATTTTCAGCAGTCGAGCGGCCGCAGACCTACGCCTTAGACCGTGCAACCACCATGACCGGTTTGAAATATATTGGATCTGTTTAAAGTTAATTTATTATAGAAGACCATCAAAATTTTTTACCATTTACAGATTACCTGTGCCAATCGAGCTGTCATCAGTAATGCCAGTTGTGTGCCGCGTATCCTCACAGTTAACGTTTAATATACAGAAACCTCTTTAATTTCGTCTTTATAACACTGTGGATTTTAGTTGCAAATTTTATCGAATATTTTATGTTTCTGTTACTTCCTTATTGGGAATAACATTTAATGTATTTTATCAGGTTGATTGTGAAGTGGAGGCCTCTTCTAAAATACACTCTTCCTTTTTGTAATTGTATCCTCTACTTGATGATGGTCGAATGAAAGACCGAAACGTGTCGTAGAAAAGTAATAATAAAAGAACGAGTAGTGCACGCTTATTGTGTTTGTGTGGATTGGATTGCTATTGATCTGTTATAATTCTCAATAAAAGAATCCAACTTCTCCTTGCGAGAACTGCAGGTGGTCCAACGTCCTCTTGATGAAAACCACCGCTGTGTGTGTAGTGTGCAAGTTGGTACAGTGACAGGAACTACCGATACACTTTGGTGCACCTTATGAACCGTATTATTAATTTGTGAACGCCCTGTGTAATATTGGACAAGAACCATCCAATTTGATCGGTGTACTGCGTCAGAGGCCAAACAACTTATTTATTGACAATAAGGTTTTGTGCGTTTGTATTCACGTTCTGTCTGACAGACTTTCATTTATCCAGAAACAAAGGGCCACCCAGTTGTATTCTTCCCCTTGTTCGCTCTTTGCAGTGGAAAACCTGTTGAAGCAAACAGAACTGTATCGGTATCAGCTTGCAGATAAAATCGTTAACTTTTAATTACAGGAACCAGAGGTCATACCTGTATGAAACACTGTTTCCTAATTAAACACATTATTATCCAAATAATGCACAAATATATAATTCGTGATTGAAATAGTGGAATAGCAAAAAGATAGTCGTGTCAGACGGAGTACATATTTTATTGCATTTTAATATTCAGTCTGTCTGTCTGCAAGTTATCAGAGCGGTCTCCACTGGACGGACTTTCGTGAAATTTGATATTGGGTACTTTTATTATAAAATGTCGATAACATATAATTTGTTAATATCGGGCAAAATTTTCGGGAATTTCTCATGAAAACCTAAGTATGTTTTATTGTTACCGGCGATATGGATTTGACATGAAATCATTGTTGTGCAACAATACACATAGGACTCACTGTTGCGTTTGCGTATTAATGTTTTCAGTACACATATTGTTGACAGTGACATGTAGCAGAGCATGTTAAACAGAACGCATTGTCGCTTTTACATGACAAAAAATGACTACACGAACGCGCCACAATGGTACTTCTTAAGTACTTCTGTCATTTATGTAATTTACAGGCACGTTTTTAACTAGAAAAGAAATGACAAACTCCAGGGGGAGGAGAAAGAAGTCATTTTGAGGAGATTAAGGATCGATTAGCCAGTTAAGAAATTCTGCTTTCATAGAAACCCACGTTTCGTTTCTCTGCTCACAAGAACTCCCCACTCGATCCTATCATGAATAATGAGATTTCATTCCGCACACTCACACTTTAATAGTATCAGTCTCTATACACACAGGTATTCATATTGACCTCAGGTTTTTCGACTAAAATTCTCTATGTTTTATTATCTCCCCAAGGTTGATGTATATAGTACACATCTCAGCCCTTTTTTTTGGTATAATCGCCCTAATAATATACGGAGGAGAGCAGTGTTTATGAAACACTTCCTTGTGTAGTTTTCTCCATTCATTTCTTACTTCCTCCTTGTTAGGTCGAAATAATCTCCTTAGGATTTTGTGTGACGTCTATATAGGTTTGTTATTTTTTCTCACAGTGAGAGACTAAGTTTTGCGCCTAGCGAAATATATGAAGTTTAAAGGTAGTGAAAGATGTGAAAGGACATAAGCGTGGCAGTACATAAATGAGGAAAACTGCACAAAATAAACTGAGTGAGACCGGCCGGAATTGGAATCATATACAGTCCACACTACTACAACGCTCACACTTTCAGTATTGAACGTTCTGTTTACTGGAGTACAGACTGGTCTCGCGTTCTAATGATAAGGTAAGAATTCATTCAAGAGGCAACAGAGGATGTTTGGACCTTAGGAAGACGAAATGGGGAAATACGGAGAACAGGAGACGAAGAACATGGTGCACAGCATTTGTAATGACGATTAGATGAATGAGATTTGCCTGGGTATGTAGCATGAGTAGATGGCAACATAAGATACTTGAATGGATGTCTAAAAAAGCTGTAGTGAAGTGACTTCAAATGGGAAGGTATGAACAAAAACTGGATTTTCCTTTAACAACCTTCAGTCCCGTCTCGTTATTATCAAATATGTTGTGCTATAAATAAATGTCAAAATTCTGATCCATTGGAACCATAACATGCACTGCGTCCTGTACATTACAGAGTTTAGACTTGCGTGCGTAAGCGTCCTACCCTCGCAGTAGCCTGCAGCTGTAAGCTAACGTGTCGAATACTTCACTGCTGTCTCCACGGATTCAATTTTAAAATAATTTTTGGGTTGTCAGAGAGAATGGAGTTTCCCCCGATTAGTGTTGTGCAGGAAATTCTTGTATTTGGAGAGGGGTTGGGGGGGTGTTGTGGGCGTGGTAACGAAGTTACCAGCTCGCAGTGGGTCCGTCAATGCGCGTGCGTCAGAATAATTGGCTCTGAGGAAATACTAATTACAAAAGGAGAAAAGCTGTTGCTTGCCCCCTCCCCGCAAAATGAGTTTCTTTAGGAAGGCAGCGAAGCCCGACAACTCTGTGGCTCTGGATACCTGTATTTCCGGCACGGTGTCCATTTCGTGATCGAGCCATCTGTGATCAATCATGGATACATTCTCGTGACTCTCTCATTTATGTGTAATTTGTCATCTCGTATCTCTGTATGTTACGCAATTGACTTACCAGCCATAATAACTAGTCGAATAACGAATAGGACAAAGGGGATGTGAGCTAGTTGCAGCTGACTGGGGATCATGTTCGTTCGGTCCCGGGCTTTGTTATTAACAGTTGTGGACTCCGGGTTTTGCTTCCAAAGTATTAATACTGGATAAAACTAAAACAGTTGCCTAACCAAAACGTAACATAAATACTGTGTTGTAATTCTTGACGTAGGGATTTAACAAATAAATCTTTTGAGAAACCTCTGATGGGATAAACTTAATAGCCTACACAGTTCTGTATCATATCAGGTTTACCCTTGAAGACACCAATAATCTGGGTATCGAGAGAGATACGGTACTAGATAAATTCAAGGGAAGAAATTTACGTACTACAAAGTCTCAGTTGTTAGGCAGAGACTATGAAAATTAAATTAAGCAGACACGCTGAAGAACATCATAAGAAACGAGAAAGGGATATCTTGTTCGGCATAATAACAAATGTGTTAAATTTAGCTTGCCTGATTATAGATGAATTAAAACTTATCATAAACACATTAGTTGAGCTTTCATAACCTTCGTTTTGCGGCAGTCAAGCAGTCCAGCAAGAAACCCAGCAGTACGTCGTTTTCGTTACGTTACGCTCGAACCCAAATGAAAAGGAGCGGCTGGCGGAGATGAGGTATTGGGGCCCGGCGGAAACCTCCCCCCTTCCAGTGTACGCCGGGGCAAATTTCCTGTCTCTTGCAATGTCGGAAACATGGTCCAACATGAGTCAATTTGTCCAAAACCTAGTTTTCTCCAGCAGTAGCGATAGGCAATACAATTTTCTTTAGCATCCTAAACTAATCTCGCTGGCAGCTGTAGAAATCAAGGGGTGGGGTAAGCTTGGCTCACGGGAAACTGAATTGGAATGGGCTACAGCAATATAGAGTGTGGTAATGTCGTGGTAATTGCTCATCCGCTGTTTACATTACGTTCTCCTGTCAAAGAAAATTTGCGTTTCCCGTCGTTAAGCTACAAAATAGCACGTTCTGCCGAGTGATCCTGTAGAACAAAAACAAGGCACAACTTAATTCAGAAAAAATGGAATGCCGAAGCAGAGGAAATGCCAGTTGACCGAGTCTTGGGCGTTTGAATGTTACGTGAAAAGTGGATGGAGGAACGATCACAGGTTAGTTTTATGCGTAGTCTGCTTTTTGTGCACATATAAAAATTCGGATTGTGAAACCACATTATCTGCTTATAAATCTTCTTGTTTATTTCAGAATCTGTTCAGTGGATTTCGATGAAACTTAACTTTGAAAGCTACTGAAAAATTTGTCACATAATGTAATTTTGTTTCGCACCATTTCAGTAGGCTACTTTGCAAGTAACGAAGCTCGATATGTATAACTTTTTAAAAATGATTTGCTCTTTTAAAAAATTGGTATGTAGCATAAAATACATATACTGTACATAAAAGTATAGCTTTCTTTTTCAGACCCACAGCCTCTTCTTATGTGTCTGCATTTCCAATATTTAAGTAGGCACAAAATATAACATTGTGCTCGCATAGCTTCATGCAGTACAAATATATGTAGTCGAAGTTTGGAACAGTAGACTGTACCTAAATGGCAGTTAACCTTTCAAAACACAGTGGTTATGATTTGTATCAGTCTTGTAATATGAATACCGGTAATCGGCGCTTTGCCCACACAAGTTATTGGTAGGTTTCTTGTAGTTTTCAGAATGAACATGTGCCCTTCCCTGTACAACATTAAGCGTTCCGTTTTTGTAATGGTGGCGCAATGTTACCTGTGAGAAAGAAACAGGAGCTTTAAATATTATTCAGATGATGGCTTCAAGGAATTAAATCAAGTAATTACAGGATATTGGTAATACGTTTAAGTCCATAAGGTTCGTCATCCCCGTTGTGTTCAATCAACTAACTACAGTGGAACGTATGTACTTGTCTAACACAACTTTATTTGATGGTAGAGGTGTATATATAGTATTTACTACATAAGGTACAACTACAAGTTTCGGCACTTGACAGTGGCCATCTTCAGGTTGTATATGAAATACTCAGTAAGCAGTTATACGGGACTTATTGTGGGCTGTATACAGTGGTACAGTACAGGAGGTGAGGTGGGCACGAGATCTCGTATGTGTCATGGAGGTTGGGAGGTGTGAGTACATGGGGTTTCTGCTATTGTATTATGTTATGTCTAAGTTAATATAGTTAGGTCTATGATACCATATTATGTGTGTTGTAGAAATTATATATACAAACATATACTTATCTTATACAATGTGCAATACCATACAAAAATATGGTTTTAGTAGTTATAGTTGCAGGTTCACTACTCTATTCAAGTTTTTATAATATTTTACTGTTATAATAAATCAGGTTAAACACTCCATAATTTATCTGTTCAGTTTCACAAAGTAAAACTAATATAGGTCGGAATAAAAGTACGGTGGGTAAGGGAAGTAGAAATTAAAGAAGTGTCAAGTGCCGAAACATGTAGTTGTACCTTATGTAGTAAATACTATATATAACTCTACCATCAAAAAAGTTGTGTTAGACAGGTACATACACTCCACTCTAGTTAGCTGTATAAGTCCACTTGAAATTTGTATTTCATATCGGAGGAAGCCTTTCTACTTGTTTTCTTAGAAAAGATGCGGTCCCATATTTATGAACCGCTGTTCTTAACATGATTACACATCAGAAAACAATATTTAGACGGTGCACGATAATAATGGTTTGCTCCTGGGGGCGCGTGATCCGATTTATTGAAGCAGCGTTTGATCTTGGCCGTTGGATTGTCGCCAGGGTTTCCTTTGCCTATCGATGTGAAATAACCAGATGAGAGCTGGAAAATTCGGAAACATGCATCCCTCCCTTGTGTAACTACCTACATCCCCTAAGAAGGGAAGCAAAATCATCTCTAGATGTTATATTTGTAACCATTTCTCGGTTTGTTGCCTAGCAAGAACAATGAAAATCGATTTCTATACGAACAATAATTTCGGAGCTGAACTCATGAATCCTACTTTTAGTGCATTTATTCATATCCCATACCTTCAATGTCTGATGTAGCTGTCGTAATGATATAATGCAGTTTATCTCGTGGGCGAGCGCGACGGAGTCATGCGAAGCGGAGCGCAATATCGAGCACGATTAGATTACAATCTTATTGCCTTCAGTTGTAAATATGCTGAAATTTATTATTTATTTTCGGTGTCTGCTTTAAAGTAGTTTGACACTGTATCAAAACCTTACACCTTCTCGATGTTTGTAGTTATCGACGTTAAGTGATAGGCTTTGTGCGACGCCACGAGACGGTAACGTGTGTCCATTTCTGTCCAATGTAACCTGTTTTACAACGCAGTTTAAAATGGACATCGCTTAACTTACGAAAATTCACTGTGGCTGCGACGAGAGTCTACGTGCCGAAAAAAATAAGAACAACACGTTCTTTCACAACATAAGTTCTTCCTGGAATTCTTTTCATATTTCGGGAGTTTGCCTCAGTAAAGACAATGGATGCCCCATTGTCCTTTGCGCACGTAGCGAGTTTAATTGTTGTGCATTAATGGCCAGTCGCGTGTGTAATAAGTCTTGAGCACTGTACCAAAGATCGCTGTTGCCATAGCAGCATTTGTATCATGTGGCTCAGTTCACTGTACCCTGGTCGCACTGTAGGACCAGATCCCTATCTGACCGTATAATGAAGATAATGGGGACAGTAGTTTGCTCCCCGCCTAGCTGCTAATTACGGAATCGGACCCTCTGTTTCGCACCCCTCGGACCCCGATACCAATTCTCATGAAACTCATTTCAGTTGCGTCACTATTACTGGGCTAGGCCGACTGCAGATCCCCTCTGTCACTGTTCCTAAAACCGATAATCTTTTTATAAGTGTTAAAACTCTCTTTTGTGTTGTTTCTGAGAAGGTTCTAGATTATTCTACACTGTTTTCCAAGCAAGAGTCTGCCCTACTATCTTTTTTTTTTCCTAATAATTCGTCATTCCGTGATCTATCTAAAAACCTTGAGTTGAAAATCCACCAACACACATGTTTTGTACGGCGTGACATTATTACACTCTGAACTAGATGTATAGCAGAGTATAAATGAATTTTAGACGAAGAATCAAAGAACTAAAAAATACGAAACAGTGCGATTCATAACTTACATTCTTCACGTAATATTGTAAGATTGGTTAAAGATGGCTGAGAAGGGTTTTGAGGTGAAACATATATGGGTTATGGTTTATTTTAAGAATCTGTCACTTGCTGATGCTGTGGAGCATCGAGGCTAGAGTGCTTAGGGAGTAAAGAACTGGAAAGAATTTGGAAGTTTCCATGGCTTTTTCTGTGAATTACCCCAGCATATGCTTGGAGGAACTGAGGGAACCTACGAGGAACGTCAGTCATAATAACCGGTCTTCTGGCCGAAAATCAAATCTGACACCTCCATATTAAGGAGTCTGGAACGTTCTGCTAAAATAACCTGCTAGGTAGTGCACCATGCAGCCAAAATTCAGGTCTCTGACAACTCAAAAAATGAATCATTATGCACACTAATTGTGTACAAGAGAATTATCTGAAAATGGATATTAGAAAAGTAATGTTTCAAAGACGTTTAATGGATTCATCTGGCTGTGTGCAAGCGTCCAATAAAGCGATTTTATACACACCGCGACGGTCCTAGGAGTTCTTTCGGCTGGCCGAGAGAATATAAAATATTAAATACGCCCCACAGTGGATTCAGACCTCCTCACAGGAGCTGTGTCAGTGGGTGTTCACCGACGTTTCTGAAGAACGTAGTGTATAGTTTCTTCCAGAACTAGGCAACCACTCACCAAAAGATGTGATACCACTTTCCAGATGGCCCAAATCCCCAGCTATGCCGATGTGAGAACCTCAGATCTCTCGGGTCATTCGTTTTCCGGTTAATTATTTAAACCCCAATGATAACTATTCATACCATGTGCTGTACCATCAATAAACTCTTCATTTTACCCATACGGTGGCATTAGGTTTCGTATGATTGTTACAACAATCAGCGATTGTCTCCCCAAAGAGCATTAAATGATTGTTATCCAAATGGAGAAGATTATAGGCAATGACGGAAATGTGAAACATGAATGCATAGGGCTGTATTTGAAATCTCAGTTTGCTTGGGACCAACAGCGGTTTGAATCGTGTTTAGCTATCGCAGATTTGTTTATAAAAGATAAAAATGTAAAGTGATCCCGTTACAGGCCCGGTGTGGCCCAGAGGGTGGGTAGAGGTATAGCTCTACTCTTCCATGACCGCAGCACTAGAAGGGGGTGAGTGGTTAGCAGCACGCCCCGGCCGCACTTTAGACCCGGGAAAGACCCGGTACCCATTTTTCAGGAGGCTGGGTGGGCCCCAGGGCCGGTCTGGACGAGCGGAAAATCTCGTCCCCACCGGAATTCGATCCCGGACCGTCCAGCCCGTAGCTCAGTCGCTATACCGACTGAGCTACCCGGCCCACAGATTTGTTTATGTATGTTCATCAAAGTTAAAAGGAAAGACCAATAAATCCTTCCATCCTTGCAGTAAGCTTCAGTGATTTGTGTGAAACCGAGATGCAGAAATACAGTACATTGTACAGCAATGTAAATAAATCACTCTATTTTGAAAAGTGCTTCGGTTCACCAATGCTGTTTTTATCTAAAATGTTCAATAAGTGATATTTTGTTTAGGGACATAATTATAGCATTGGTGCTTCCCCCCCCCCCCCCCCACCCCGCACGACACAGCCCCGATGTTCTTCTCGGGCTGGTTCTCCGGCTGGTCGTTGAGCAGCTCTTTCAGTT